>CAACVF010000075.1_pt1 | contig 20171 bp, 12 predicted proteins | sample 2381781 | NCBI WGS metagenome assembly CAACVF01 (sample SAMEA5211967, study PRJEB30684) | marine metagenome | biome: Marine; feature: Epipelagic; material: Water | collected 2015-10-15 | depth 60 m | reverse complement strand
AAAAAAAACTATCAAAATACATTGAGAAAAGAGCTAAAGAAGATGCTGAAGCAAGAACTGACGATAGTGTGGCTGACAAGTGATGATAAAAGATTTCTTTGTATTGATGATGCTCTCAATCACGAAGAAAAGTTAGAAAAAAAAAGAGCAGTAATAGAAAAAGAGGAAGATAAAATGGATAATATTAAAACAACAATCCTCAAGGTTCTCAACAGAAATAATTGGGGACTTTACTTCAAGGGAGAGCCTATAACTCTGATACCTACAAGTGATGATAGTATGGTATATAAAGTAAATGAAGTAGAGTTAGAGAAGTTAACCGAAGAAGTTCAAGCAATACTGGAGAATAATTGCCAAGAGGATACGCAGGAAAATCAGACAGGGAATTGGTCATCGAATGGTTGAAAAATGATTTAGCTTATTACAAAAGAAATTTAGGTAATATAAGCGAAAATAATGTTTTAATTACAGAAGACTTGATTGACACCGTTATGGTTAGAATAAGAACATTGATGGAGAAAGAGTACGGTTCATTAGATATTTAGTTATCTTTTAAATCAATATCCCCTCCTAAATGAGTTTTTTTACTAGGACTCATAGGGGATTTATGTCTTAAATTATTACATTACACACGATAAAAAGTTCATTAAAATAAAAAGGAACAGTATAAAAATCTGTTCAATAGGAGAAGAAACATGGGAACACCATTACCGTACGACAAACAGACGGAAGATGTTGTTCTTGGCTCGATAATTAAACAACCTGGTGACTATGAAGATGTTGCTAGATTCTTTACAAAAGAAGGTGTTTTTTATCAACCCAAGGCACAATTGTTATGGAATAAGATAACAAAAATGAGAAAGAAAGGTGAGCATATAGATGTATTAACCGTATGCACATCAATAACACAAGACGAAATAGATGAAGGACTAGACAAGATATATGTTGTGGATTGCCACAATGAAACTTGTGCAGAAGGGACAACATCTTTTTATGCAACACAAATCTATCAGAAATACCTACTTAGACAAATAATAGAACATGCAGATAAAATAAGAGAAAGAGCACTTGGCAATAATGATGATGTATATAAATCTATAAGTCAAGCACATTCTGTATTTGGAGAACTGATGGATATAAGACCATCTGTTAAATCTGATATTGAAGAAATTATTACCGAAACATTAGATACGATAGAGAATAAAGAATCTAAGCTTATTAAAACTGGATATAGCAGTCTTGATAGGTTTGCTGGTGGACTAACTAGAGGAGAGATAACCATAGTAGGCGGTAGACCTGGACATGGTAAGACAACTGTTCTTATAAATATGTTGGCAAATGTATTGCAATCTGGATACAAGGCTATGTTTTTTAGTAGAGAGTTGCCTAATTCAGAACTGCTTAAAAAGATTATATGTTTAGAATCACAAGAACTATCATATTCTATGGTAAGAAAGAATGTTTTTAATAACAATGATTTGCAAGAGGTTAATAAAACATTAGAGTTTATCAAAAGAAAGTATAGTGGCGATAAGTTTTTGATGTTTGATAATATCAGAGATTTTAGTGTGTCTGCAAGTGAAATCAAGAAGTTTAAACCAGATATTATATTTGATGATTATATCCAATTGATTTCATACGAAGGCAAGGAAGACCAGAGAAGACTGCAAATAGAACAGCTTGTTAATGATTATAAATGGTTAGCAAAAGAAACTGGTGCTGTTGTAGTTTTAGCATCACAATTGAATAGAGGTATAGAATATAGAGGCAAAACATTTGAGCCACAACTATCTGATTTAGCAGAGAGTGGAGCGATAGAACAAGTTGCTGAGAATGTATTCTTTACATACTATGATTACAAGGTGCAAGGAGAGAAAGGAAAAGGCAAGAATGTCCTAACAATATCTGCGGGCAAAGTTAGATATGGAGATAGTGGTTCTGTAGATTTAGGATATCAAGGCAATAAATGTAAAATATTTAATTCAATAGAGGAGATGATTGATGGAAAAATCCCATTTTAAGTACATAGGAGTTGACCCAGGTGTTAGCGGTGGTTTAACTGTAATTGATGAAGAAGGAGATATACAAGCTGTAAAATGTCCTAAGAAGGTTGTAGATATGGCGGCAACATTTTTATCTGCAATAGGAGATACAGCACCAGACGATGTAAAGTTTTTGATGGAGAGAGTTTGGGCAAGACCTAACAATGCATCAAGTAGAGCATTTACATATGGTGTTAATTATGGACAATGGCTAGGTATAGCTGCATCACATGAAGTAAAAACATACACAGAACTACCAAACAACTGGATGAAATGGTTTGGCTGTCCTAAAGGAATGATATCAAGGGATAGAAAAAACTGGCTTAAAGATAAAGCTAAAGAACTATATCCTAACATTAAAAAAATAACATTAGCAACTGCTGATGCAATATTGATATGTCATTATGCGAAGGAAGGATATTTTGATGGGGAATAAAAAACAAGCAAATCAAAGAAAAAGAGAGAAAGTTAAATTAAACACAGAAAAAAGAAAACTACAAAAACAAATAAAGCATTTAATAAAGATTAACAAAACATCTGAAGCTGGAATGCTTATGCAGAGATACAAAAATAAATATGGGGGGATAGATAAATGAGTGGCTCACCAAAATGTTGGCATTGTGGACATGATATGATATGGGGTAATGATTTTGATTATAAGGATTATGGACTTGACGGAGAAGGTATTGTAAGTAATTTCTCCTGTTCAAATTGTGATGCACATGCAGAATTTTACCTGCCGATTGAAAATGACAAAACTGATTGATATTTATAACAAATACAAAGACAATGCTTATATAGAGCATGAAGGAGAATGGATGCCATTAGAAGAAGGATATTGTAAGTCACACGACTTGAAAGTAAAGGAGGATATGTTGTTTGGAAGAATAGGTGAGGAGTTTACTCAGCAACTATTTGAAGGCAACACAAAGATAGAAATAAAAACAGAAAGAGATATATGGGAAACAACTGGCAATATTTGTATTGAAATAAGATATAAAAGACAACCATCTGGAATATCTACAACCAAAGCAAGTGTATGGATACATTTATTGTCCGTAAACAACGTGATTAAGGGCGGATTTATATTTAAAGTTGATGAATTAAGAGCTTTAATAAAAAAGAGGCAAAATCAAGGTAAATTAAAAATGGTTATGGGTGGTGATGATAATATGAGTCAACTGGTATTGCTACCAATTAAAGAGTTATTTCTTGAAAAAGATTGATTCAAATTTAATGTTGTAATATTTTAAATCATTTTGAAGTTTAGTTGATTGAAGATATTTTTTAAGTTCTTGCATAAGCAATTTTCTTTTTTCCCAATATTGACCTGTTGTGTTTTCAATCATTTTTATAAATTCTTCGCCTTTTTCTTTGTCTTTTGCTTTAAACCAGTCATGAGCTTGTATTCTTTTTAATATTTGATTTCTTTTCCCTTTTTTAGTTGTTGCTGTAACTGCAACTCTGTCTGGATTTAAAGTGTCAAGAGATTGTGAAAGGCTGTCCCATGCATATTGCATTGCTTCTTTTTCTGTTGTTATTGGTGTGCCATCTTCTAATTGTTTTGTAAACCAATAGTCGTTTGCTTTAGCAAATACAGCCATCATATACCATTTAGCAACATCTTTAGGTTCATGTGAGGTAAATGCTTCATGAAAAGCTCTCATATATTTACTTCTTTCAAAGTTTATTTTAAATTTATTTGTTCCTTCTATAAATTCTCTGTCTTGGATATCTTGACCCATTTCAGAGAATAAATTTCTTACATTTTTTTCTTTTTGTGCATAAGAACCTTCTTTAGAAACATGCTGTTTGTAAATTTTAGAAACTCCATTATATAAACTAACCGAAGATTTAAATATGTCATGAGCTCCTTGTCCTGCAAACTTTTCTCCTTTCATAATTGACATGGATGAATTAGCCATAGTAGAAATTGTGGATGCAACCGCTGGATACATAGTTTCAGCATATCCTCCGTTTTGTCTAAATGGATTTAAAAATTCTGACAATATACCTAAAAATTCACCTTTCCACATGATTAATTTATAATAATTCCACTCATCTGAATTTTGTTTTGGTAATTTTTGTCCATACATAGCATCGTATAAATAAACCATCGCTTCTCCACTAAGATATGTTCCTAGTCCAAACATAAGAGGTCTTAACATTGTTCCTGTTTGCACAGCTATTGATAAATTTCTCATTGTGTTTGTTGTTGCAGCAAAAGCCATTCTTTTATATAGCAAAGCTGATTGTGCCAAAGGCCCTCCAGCCCAATCTGGCATAAAAATATTAATAGCAGCACCTTGGGTATTAATATGTGCATATGTGTCTAATTTTTGATATACAGCATCAAGAGCTCTTTTGTTTGCTAATTTTTCAACTTTGCTCATTCCTTCAACACCATTCATTCCAAACTTTTTTAACAAACCAATTTCAGAATCGTCTAATTTGTAAAATTTAGATAATTTTGTATAAGCTTTTTTATATGAAGATGAATTTAATTTTGCATTTTGTAATCTTCTAACAAGATATGCTTGGTCTCGTCTTCCAGCAAGAACTGAAACATATCTGTTAATGTTTTCAGATGGTTTCATTAATCCAGCTTTAAATGGTTGATTCGCAGCTTTATCTATAAGCCCTTTGAAACCTTTCATTTCAAAATCTCTCATACCAATTTCAGTTGCACCTGTGGCTTTTACCATTCTTCTGTTGTCTTTGTAAAGAGCATCAACAAAACTCATACCAAAATCTCTTAATCTAAAAGTCAATAAAGATTGTGTGCTACCAACTAAAAAGTTTTTTATACCAGATGTAGGCATAGATAGTCCTATTTTAGCAAGTGTAGAAGTTGTATATCTTGTCAATCTTATTCCACTAGGGTAATCTGTATAACTTTTATCTATTTTTAAATGGTCTTTAATTCTTTTTTCAACCCAATCAGACATACCTTTATCTTTTATTCTTAATTCTCCTAAAAGCTTTTTTTCTCCAACTTTATTAAAGCCTTTCATTTTAACAAATTCTGGAAAGTATTCTACATTTGCAAGAAATTTAGCTTGACCTACTGCATAATCCTTAACAGTTAAACCAAATCTTTTTTCATACACCTCTACTTTTTTACCACCGATTTCTATAAACTCTGGTAATTTAACATGTCTTTCTTTTAAAAATGATGGTGTGTATTTACCTGGATTAAAATCAAACATATCATATAATTCACCATAAGCTGTTGCATTAGCATCATCCCATAATTCTATTTTTTTATTTGAAATCATTTCTGGAGTTACGTTTTTCGTGCCTCTATCTTTGTAATATCTTTTCGCCATTTTAGTAGCAATAGCTTCTGTTTGTTGCTCAATCAAATTTTCAAAATGCCTAGCATTAGGGTCGTATAATTCTTTAAATTCTTTAGTCAATCTTCTTTGTACATATATATTTTCTTCAAGCCATTTAATATTTTTATCATTAACAAATTTTTCAAACTCTGCATCGTTTAAAACTTGCCTTAATACACCAAAATCTCCTACTAATTCATCTTTGTAATATTTCATCAGCTTGTTATATTCTTTAACAATTTCTCCAGCTTCTGTGTTTTTTACTTTCCATGTGTCAATATCAATTGCATCATTTATAAATTTCTTTTCAGAATTACTTAATACACCTAAATCTTTTCTTTCCATATATCTTTCTTTATCAAACAAATACAACATTTCTTTTGTTTTGTTCCATTTTCTTTGACCTAATAAACCTTGCATTTTATCTTCAAATGCAGAAAAAGCTCCAATGTGTTTTAATTCTTGTGATGTGTGGCTATATAATTTATTTGCTAATTTTTTAAAACCTATAGATTCTAATACTGTGGACACAGGCAACATAAATTTTGTGTTTTTAGCTACTAAATTTTTCATAGCTTGCATTCTGTCAGTTTTTATTGTTATAGCATTGTTAGATATTTGGTCATCTATATATGAAGAATTAGGAGAAGACACATCATCCATTGTTGCTAATATTTCCATATAATCTTTTATTTGAGCATTTGTAGCATTTAACAACTCTCCATCTTTAACATTTAAATCTTTTAATAATTCAGCTCTTTCTGATTCTTTTACATTTTTAACAATTCTTTGTCTTTCTGAATCTCTAAATAATCTAAATTTTTCTACTTTGTCTGGTAAACGTTTAATAACATTTTTATCCATAGAGTTTATTGTAGCAACAAATTGTTGTAATTGCGGAATTTCAACATTTTTATTTAATTTAAAATCTTCTCCAAACCCACTCATTTCTCCAATAAATCTAACAACATCAGATTTTTGTCCTTTGCTTAATTCTCCTACGTCAAACAATTCATCAAGAGCATTTTTCGCATATTTGTATGCACCGTCTTGAGTCATTTCTTCCATTCTAAATTTTATTTGACCTTTTGCAAACTCAACACCTTCTGTAGAAAATCCTTTTTGTACTCGTTTAGCAAGAACATTTGATATATCTTTAAAATTACCCACACCAAATGCAACTTTAACTCTTGACACAATTTGTTTTAAAAATTGTTTCATTTTATTTATTGCTCCTGAACTAAATTCCATCCTTGATGCTTTACCTCCTGCAATATCTGCAAGAAATTCTTCTACATCTCTATTAGGGTTTTTCTTTTTCCAGGCTTTATATTCTTTTGTGTTTACAGCAAGTTTTTCTGCTTTATCAATCAATTTATTTAATTTAGTGTTATTAGTAGCTCTACCAAATGCTTTTAATCTATGTAAGTTTTCATGATAAAAATCAGCTGGTTGCCACAATCCTTCTTGAAGTTTAATCATTCCTTCTGCAAACTCTCCAAGAACTCCTTCTTTTAATCCTTCAACTTTTAATTGTTCTTTTGTTAATTTGTTTTTCTTTAATACTTTGTTAATAAACTTTGTTCTAGCGACATCATCACCTTTTGTTTTAAATATAACTTCTTCTTTTAATCTTTGTGCTCTTTTTTCTTTTGTAGCAGCTACATCATATTGTTTTTCAGCTGCGTCTGATATACCTCTTTGACTAGTTCCTGTAGGTTTTTCTGAGTCAAATCTAGCTCTTAATGCTCTGCCATACTCTCTACCAGAACCAGCAATTTTTTCTGGTATATCTAATTTCCCAACTCTTTCTGTTGGAGCAAGAACATCTCCAAATTCATAAACTTTTCCTTCATATCTAACTTGTACTCTAGCCCCAGATTTTTCGCTTAAATATTTAGCTAAAGCATTAAATTTAGCAGCTTTTTCAAATGGAAAAACTTTATCTGTTCCTGATTTATTATTATTTTTTGCATAGTTTAGCAATTTTTTAGATAAATCTAAGTCATCTATAATCCTAACTCTTTCTCCTCCGCCTTTTTGTTTTGCTTGAAAAATTCTTATTTCTCCTGTTAATTTTCCTTCAGCATTTGTAAGCAAATCTGTAACTTTTAAATTAACTAATTCAGTAGGTCTTAATCTCCCTTGATTAGCAAGTTTAATAGCAAGTTCTGCACCTGTTGAAGATATTGTTTGTGCAGGTTCTAATACTTTTTTTGTTTTTTTAACTCTTTTATCAATTCTTTCTGGTATATATTCAATATTTTTTTTGCTTTTAATGAAGTTTATCCATTTTTGAAATCCTTTTCTTCCACCTATTATAGTAAGTTTTTCAACACTTTTAACATTCCATTTTTTTATATCTGCAACTATATTGTCTCCTACAATTCTTCCTAAAGGAGTGTTTTTAAACAATTCATTTAAATTATCTCTTGAACTATCAGCTTTTCTTTTTAAATTTCTAATTTGTCTATCTGTAAATTTTTTATTAATTAACTCTTGATTAGTTAAATCATAAATATCAACTCCAAGTTTGTCTTGTATATATTCTACTCCAAGACTAGCAAGTTCATCAGCAGTTAATTGATGTAAATTTCTTTTATATCTATTTTCAACAAATTCAGCCAATTCTATTGTTTCTTTTGCAGATGCAGCAGATTTTTTCTTTTTTCTTAGCCTGTCTAAACTATAAGATATAATATTTTTATTTTCGTTTGATATATTAGATGCTTGCACCTCAGGTATTGAACTTGTTGATTTTTCGTTTATTTTTTCTTTTAATATTATGTTTTCTATTTCTGTATATTCATTAGCACCCCTACTTGCAGCTCTTAATTGTTCTTGCGATAATTCAAGTTCTTTTCGTTTTGTTTCTTCTGTATATTTTCTTAAATCATACAATCTGTTAATAAGATTGTTTTTTTCAATAATTTTTCCATCATTATCTAATTTGTACTCAACACCTTCTTCAAAACCTGCTTTTTTTGCTCTTTTTATAATTTCTTTTTCAGTCATCATGCCTTTTAAAGCATCTGCTCTGCTCATTCCGCCTAATTGTGTTTTTATTTTATAATCAGGAATAACATTAGAAGGATTTTTTACTTGCCCTCCACTCACACCATCAGCATCGTTAAGAGTCCATCCTCCGCTTATATATTCATTATGCCAATTAATTGATTCTTGTAAATCTTTTTGCCAATTTTCTAAAGTTTTTGTAAATCTTGTAAGCTCTGTAGCATTTGGTTCTTTTCCATAATAATCTTTAAAAGATTGTTTAATTCTTGGTTCACCGCCAGATAAAATATTTGCAATTGTTTGAATTTCTCCAAGTTTGTATGTGCTAACAAGTTGTGCATACTTACCCATTTCAATATTTTCAGGAGTTCCTTTTGTTCTTGCTTTATTTTGATAATCTGTATCTTCTAATTTTCTATTTATTTCTGCAATAAAATCTAAATCTTTTTTTCCTTGACTTAAATTAGAATCAATACCTGCTTCGTCAATGATTGATTTTTTAACCATATTTCTTAATTCAAGAGGAACATCTTTAGAATCAATTTCATTAATAACAGATGAAACAGATTTGTTTATATTTTTATTTAATTTATTTTCAAGCTTAATTTCATTAGACAAAAATCTATATGCATCTATATCTTTGCCTTCAACCATTTTACCGCCAAGTCTTAAACCTGCTGCTAATACTAAATCTGTTCCTAAATTTTGCCACCATTCAGGTGTTCCTAATTTTGGAGCATCTTCATCGCCCATCATAGCAGGTAATGTTGTAAACATTAATGATTCAGAACCATATCTAGCAGTAGGGTTAGTAACAGCTTGCGTTAATTTTTTACCTAATGTGCCTTCAGCCATATAAGCCCCAGCATAACCATATATTGAAGCCATCATTCCATGAGTTAAACCACCAGCTGTAGCAAAAACAGGAAGCGAATGTAAAAATTCATCAGAAGCTGCAGTTAATGCATCCCTAACATTAATTTTTCCAATACCTCTACCTTCAGCATCTCCTACAAGCATTCTTTGCTGTGCAACATTTTGTGTTAATGCATGTGCTGCAGCATAACCAGAACCACCAATACCTGTAGTTAAAGCACCATCCAATGTATTTTGAGCTAATGTACCCATTTTAGGGTATTTTGATGCTATAGAAGTAGCAACCCCTTTCTCCAATAATCTGCCGCCAAATATTGTATTTTTAAATAAAGCAGAAGTTCCTTTACCTATTGCACCTGTAAATAAAATTGTACCTAATTCTAATGGTGAAGCCATTCCAACTATAAATTGTCCCATTTGTGAATACCAAGCAGGGTCGTAATCATCAACTTCCCAATAATCTTTACCATGCAGAGCTTTATATGCTGTTCCCGCCATTGAATTGTTATATGCTTCTCTAAAAAATTCAGGAGATATACCCATAAATCCTTCTTCTTTAAATGATTCTGGTATAAAATCAGATGTTAAAAACCATGAAGCAATACTTTGAGGGTCTGTTTCTGTATTTTCTAATGAATAATCTTTATATTGTGGTTGTTGTGTTAACGGAGAATCTTCTGCTGTTTGCAAAACTTCTTCATATTCAGGTATTTCTATTTCAGGATGTCTTCTTTTAACGAGATTAATAATACTCTCATCATCCATGTTCTGGTATATTGTAGGATATGCCTGTCTCCAGTAATTCGTAAATTCTGATATATTGTTTATTGTAAAACTCATATTTTATTTTTCAAACAAATTTAAAAGTTCATTTATTCCTAAACCAATGCCAGTTGCAATAGTTGCTAATAATCCTATTTTTTTCTGCACAGGCGATGGTGATTTTGCTATTTGCAAAGCTTTATTTAATGCTGTTTTTATTTTGCCATCTGAAGCATCTATAGTACTCGGAAATCCGCTTTTATCTATAAATTTTATTTTTTTATTTGTTTTTATTTTATCTTGTATATTACCAATTAAGTCTTTTGTAGTTTTTGAACCTGCAATACTTTCTAAAGTTTTTGCTCCTACAACTGTAGTTGCTCCTCCTATAGTTTTTGAAAATTCATCATCATACCCAAGTCCTTCTGTTAAATATCTTCCTATTTGAAATGTTCCTAATATTTTGCCTGTTTTTAATAATTTACCAGGTTTTGCTGAAAATAAATTTTTAGCAGCTTTTGGAAATTCTTTTGTTATATACCTTTTTACCTCAAATGGGTTCCATTTGCTTTCGTTGTTTATAATTTCAAACATTTTTTTTTCAGAAACTTTTAATTCTTTAACCCAATGTTTTACATAACGTTCTTTAGTTGTTTTTATTAACTTTGTTAAATTATCTTTAGTTTTTTTGTATTGTTCTGTTCCTGGTTGTATTTTATTTTTTAAATTATCTAATTCTGTTTTGTACTTGTTTATTTTTTCAGTAACCTGCCCATGATAATTAGACTTTATTAATCTATCAATCTGGTCTCCGCTTAATTTATGAACATCTTTTAAATACACAGCTCCTTGTTTAACCGCATGATATGTTGTTTTAACAATGTTGTCTTCACTTAATGCATATGCAGCACCTGCTCCTGTTCCAGCCGCACCTAATGCCCATTTCCAACCATTGCTTATGCCCTCACTACCAACATTATTATTTTCAATATCGTTTTGATATTTTTGTACAAATCCATCAATTTTGTCTTGTGATAAATTTTCAACTTCGCCAGCTAATGCTCTTGTAATAAAATCATCTTCATAAGTAATTCTTTGTGCATCTGGATTATTTTTATAATAATTTTGCATTCCTAAATCAACTTGATAAAAATTTTGAAAATCATTAGATAATTGTTCTGAAGATAATCCTAATTCTTGATTATATTGATTTAATAATTTTACAGGAACTTTTGCATCAGGATAGCTTTGTTTAAAATTAGCAAAAAATGAATCGTTTATATTTTTAGCTTCTATAAACTCTGTTTGTACATTACTATCTTCAAAAGCAAACGTTTCAGGAATTACAGAACCTAATTTAAAGTTAGTTGTTTTTAAATCTACTTTTTGTTTTAAATTATCATTCATCAAAACACCGTCTTCTTCATACCAGCCTTTGTCTTTAGGATATTTTTGCTCTAAATAATAATTATAGTATTTTTGAAAATCTTTTGTTTTAACATCATCTGGATGAGGTATTGTATTTTGATTTACATACAATTGTGCTGATTTAGCCAAATCACTTTCAGGTTTTAATTTTGTTGTTATAAATTTATCTGCACCTGGAGGTTTTGATTTGTACATAATTACTTCTTTATTTTGATACTTTTTATATTCTTCTTTAGATAAATTGTTTTCTTTTAATACAAAATTCCAAGCTTCATCTGTTATTGCTGCACTTTTATCTTGCTTTGAATCAAAAACTCTTTGTGCTGACATTAAATCTTGCTTTGATATTCCTAATTGACTTGTGCCAGTTGTTTCTTCTCCACTTGGGTCATACATAGGATTTGTTTCAAGAAATTGACCAGATGCTAATTTATATTGATTATTATATTTCATAGCATTGCCAATTGCTCTAGCTTTTATTTCTTCAAAAAATGATGCATCTGTTATAGTTTTGCCTGATTTGTTTAAAGATTGTGATATAAAAGGATTGTCTAAATAATATTGATTTATTAATTCACTTTGCGAATCTAATTGCCCTGCATTTAATTGATTTGCAATTTCTATTCCTTTATTTGCACTTTCAATTTTTTTAATTTCTTTCCAATATTTACTAGAAGCATCACTTGACCAACCAGACACAAGGCCTTGTATAACTTTAGGAGACGAACCTGCTTGTATATGTGCTTTTATTTGATTGTAATATTGCAAAGCCATAGGATTTGATGGCTGTCCGCTTTCATCATCTGTTTGTGCACCTGAAACAGTTTCATCATAAGGGTCAAAAGTTAAAAAATCAGATATATTTGTTGTTTGTAAAAATTCAGAACTATTTAAACCATTTATTCTTTCTTTTACAGCTTCTATTGCTTTTCCTAAATCAGGGTTAAAATAATTAAATTGCTTTGCTGCTTGTAAAATTTGTAATTGATTTTCTGCTTCTGAAATATTTTGCGACAAATCTCCAGGAGACATACTTCCAATCATATCTCCTATACTCCCTGTAAATTTTACTGAGTTTCCTTCATTGTCTTTGTAAAAATTAGATGTGTAAGACATGCTATCTTGGTTTTTTTCATTTAAATAATTTTTTCCGCTAGAAACTGCATTTTCTGTTTCATTAAATATTACATTTTTATTGTTTATAATATTTCCTGTATCTAAATATAAATCGCTAACACCAGCAGTTTTTGCATCTTTCATAAAATTACTATAATTGCTCCCAACTGCTTCTAATTGTTCTTTTGTAGTTGCATTATTAAAAGCATTTACTATACCGTTATGTCTTGATTTTAATTGATTTTGCTCTCTTGTTTCTTGCTGATAAAGTTGTTGTTGGATTCTCCAATCTTGCTGCGTTGTATCTTGAAAGCTTGCTACATTTTTTGCTAATTGTATTAATTGATTAAATTTGGCAAGACTATTGTCATTGTCATCAAATATGCTCATATATTTTAATATCCCTTAATAGATTGAGATGCTTCGTGCCATTTATCGACTTCAGATTGTATACCTTGCAATGCTTCAGTTTGCATTCCTCTTATATTAGAATACACATCACCCATTGCTTTGCCATAAACATCTTTAACTTGTTTTTCTTTTCTTTTTGATTGTGCAGAGCCTGCAAATCCACCATATGCTCTTGTTACATCAGCTCCTTGCATGCTTGCAGTTAAATCAGTTAAAAATGATTCTCCTTCTGATTGTAACATTGGTGCATATGTTTTATATTCAGCAGCTTTAAATAATGATTGACTTAATGGCTGAAATAACGATTCAGGCAAATCTTGTGGGTCAATATCGTATTCATCAGCAAAACCACCTGCAATTCTTCCAGGAGTTAATCCTTGTATTCCTGACCATGAAATATTAGGAAATATTGTTTGCAAACTATCTATAAGTGATTGCCTAAACATAACCTCTCCAATCTCTTTTAGCTTTACCTCTTGCTCTATCTATATCTCTATATACACCTTTTTTACTAAGCTTTCCTATTTCAAAAGGATTAGTTCCACTTTTTTGCCAGTCTTTTGTATATGGTGCAATTAACATAGGAAGTGTTGAAGCTCCAGCAGCTAAAGATTTTAAATCTGGTTTCACAGGGGGTACTGGTGTTCCTGGTACTGCTCCTGCTCCTGGGGCTGGTTTAGGCTTAAACATTCCTGCAAATGCATCTTTTAATACTGTTCCTGCTGTTTCTTCCCCAGCAGCTTGAGCCATTTGTTGTCCAAGTGGGTCTTTGCCTCCAAGTGTATAAGAAGATAATGCAGACATACCTCCAGCTAATAATGAATCAGTTAAAACTTTACTGCTATCAATTTGTTGTTCTTCTGCTTGAGACATATAACCTTCAGCAGCATCTGAAAGGAATGTTTTTCCAAATCTATCCATATCTAACCCTAAAAGACTTTTTGATGCTTTTTGTTGTTTTTTACCCATATATTGATTAATTGCTGAGTTTACTAAAAATGCTGCCAATGGGCCACCAAATATTGTTGCTGCCATGCCTCCAACTTTAAGCAAATCCCCAAATTTACTTTTTCCTTTACGCATAGCTTTATTATATAATCTTTGAGTTTCTTTTTCAAACTCTTTTTTCATTTTCTTTTTTTGTTTAGCGACTTCTTTACCGCCTGAATCTTTAGTTCTTGATTTAATTAAGCCTTCAATTAAATTTTGCTTAACTCTGGCTGTAGAATATGGGGTTGTCCTTGCCATTTAAAACTCCTTTTTGTTTGCTATTTGGCTGTTTAATATAATAATAATTCTCTTTATATACAAATCTTCCATTTAACTGGTTATATCCCATTTAAAAACAACTGTTATATTTGTATCATAACCAACTGTAGGTGTTGCTACATAAATTGCATAAATCTTGCCTTTAGTTAGTGGTGCATAATCGCTTCCAGTACCAGGACTAGTTAAATCATAATCTAAAAATGTATCATCTGCTATATCAATAGTAGTATCTTTTCTATATATCACACTACTAGGTACTTCTGTATTATCACTTGATTCTAAAATTCTTAAACTAAATGTTCCATCTTGTGCTACTTCACTTCTGTAAATAAACTTTTCTATTGTGCAATTATATGGTGTAACAAATGATATAAATTCGTTATTGCTACCAGTTGATGTTTTTTCAATTATATAACCAGTCATTGGTATATATTGTGCAGTTTGACCTGCATAAAAACCTATAAATTTTGTTTCGTAATGATACTTGCCAATACCAATTATATCTGTACCTGCATCATCTGTAAATGCTAATTCATTTGGTGTTGCTGTATCTACCCATATTTGACCATATCCTGCTGTATCTGCAACAGCATCAGCACTTTCTTTAATTTTTAAAGGAGTATCTGATTTAACTTCTGTTACAGGGGTTAAAAGTAATTCTCCATCAGGGTCTAATTTTAAATTTGCATTGCTACCTGCAGCATCATAAGTAGTAAAATTTGTTATTGCATTTTGTTGCACTTCTATTTGAAAATAATCTACTCCTGGACTTCCTGCTTCATATATTTTAAGATAATTCTCTGCTCCTCCTTCAGTTTTAAAAGTCATCATATTGTGAGAATTATTTGTTATTGCCCAAGCATCATCTTCTGAATCTTGAGCTGCCATTTCCATAATAATTTTACCATCAGGTTGTAATTTTAAATGAGCAGTTGCTCCATCATCATCAACTGTAGATAATGTTGTAGCACCAGCGGCTGCTACTAAAATATTAAAATAATCTCCTGTATCTGCATCATCCATCATTTTTAAATTCACACCATCAACATCAAAATCAAATACAGTTGTAGTACCATCATTCATTGTAATATTGCCACCATCAGCTGACAAAGCTATATCACCTCCAACATCAAATGTTAAATCACCTACAGGCTTATTTAATTTGTCTTTTGTCAATGTAGTGTTTTTTATTTTTAATTTATCAACAGAAAGGTCTCTAATAGATGTTTTTTCCATCTTTTTTAAATCTTCTAACTTATTAGACACAAACCATCTTCCATTGATTTTTGCACATAAATAAAAACCTTTTCCTTTAATAGCAGATAATACAATATCACCATCGCTTCCAAATGAATTTGAAGGCAAAGAACTTAATACTTTTGTTCTTGAACCTTTTATATGTAGTAATTTATCCATTATTTAACTGGTTTTTCTCTATATACTATTGATATATCATTAATTTCAAAATCTTCAGGAATGTCTACATCTGTTCCACTAAATTCTAATTGAAATGAATAGACATTATTAATTGACGATGTTGGTGTTAATATTGCTGTAGCCCATTGTGCTGATGCTGCTAATCCTGTACTTGATGCATTAGTATAATTTGTGCTGGCATTATCAAATGGAGTAAAAGTTGTTCCGCCATTTGTAGCATGTTTAACTAATATATAAGATTCTGTGCTATCATTTCCAGTTTTATATGTTACATAAACTTTGTATATTTTTTTTCTTACTGCAGGATTGCCAAAATCAAAATCTTTAGTTTTTAATAAAAATTTATCTTGATTAGATGAATGTGCAGTTGGAGAATCATCCCATTTATATATTGCATTTATAGCATTAGTAGCGACATAATACAGAATATCTCCTTCTGAATTATTAATAAAATTAGAATAAATAATTCCTGAAGTTGTACTATTATCAGATACGGAACTTTTAGCAGAAAACAACCAACCTTTAGATGTAAAATCATATTGAAATATTGTAGGCTTAGAATTTGCTATTGAATGTGATGATGTAGTATATGAAACAATTAATTTTTTTGTTGATTTTATATAACCAATTGCAGGAAACTGTGTATCTGTTATAGTCCAGTTATTGCTTGTATATGCAGCTTGATATGTTTCTGTTCCAATTTTACCTTCAATTAAATTAATCATTTGTTCACCATCATATAGATAGCATCCACTTGAATTTGCCCATGCAATACCATATGGTGTTTTTGTTACTTGGCAAGGTTTAGATATTCCTACATTATCAAATGTATTTTCTATAAATTCTAAATCACCTGATACATTAATAACAAATACTTTATTTTTTTTAAATTGTAATAATCTATCTTTAAAATATTGCAATGCAGTTATTTCATCTCCATCATTAATTGCAACATCTATAAAATTAGACGAAGGAAGTATATTGTATTTACCAATAGGAGATTTAATCATTCTATCTCCATATATTTTACCGTTTTGTCTTATATTGCCTACATATAATCTGTTATTTGCAACAACTCCAGCTTTATAATCACAAACAAGTTCGTTTGGTGATTTTTCTCCAATTGATTGAGCAACAAATGTTTCTGCTTCATAACTGTCTATTTCGTTATAATTAAGCATATGTTCTCTAGGTATAGTATAAGAATAAGAATGTGTATTAGAATTATATATACCAACAGTAGAATAATTAGATGTTGTTGAATATGCTTTATTTGTATCTAAATCTACATAAAATTGCAAATACCATATATCAGAATCATTATCTTTCATATAATATTTTAATTGTTTTCTGTAATTATCTTTGGCTGCTTTTTCTCCTACATATATTGTAACATAAGGACATTGTCCTGCTAAAATTGCTGATTGATTATTATCAACTCCAGCACTTTCGGTTATACCTATTAAACTACTAGCACTCCTAATGTTTGATTCTTCATTAAATACATTAACAGATGTAACTCCTAATTTAAACATTCTATCTTCCCAGCCTACAGCAGTTTCTTCAGTTGGAGTGCCAAAATTAAAATTAACTTTTGTATCATTAAAATTAGCTTGCGTTACACCATCTGCAGCTGCAGTCCAATTTGAATTTTTAAAATGTACGTCAATGCTATCAAAACGTACCCTGGCTACTCTTGAAAAATCGTGAGAATCGTTGGTATATTGTGTGCACTCTCCAATTACAAAATTATAAAAATTATTATTATTTCTGTCAGGTGTCATTAATTCAAATTCCATAATCATATCATCGCTTATTGCAATATCTTCATCAAAAGTTATTTCTCCTGTAAATTGTTTACTTCCAGAAGCTCTGTTTGATTGTCCTCCATTACTAAATGTTTCAACTTCATCAAAAGACCACCACTCATTATCAGCCCATTTTGTTAAAGCTATATTACCATCAGAAGAAAAATTTAAAGGGTCTCCATCATCATTATAAAATTGAGCTTCTTCTTTGCTATTTATTTGTATATTTTGTATATTTGCCATTCCTAATGCTTTTTGATTTGCATCTGTTATTGTACTTCCTGAAAATAAACCTGATGCTTTTCCTGCAGAAACTTTAAAATATGGAGGATAGTGATTCCATAAATTGCCTTCTGTAGCAGAAGCTTGTACACCTAATCCACTATCACCTATTGAATTTGATGCTTTTTTATTATGACATTGAAAATGAAATGTAAATGAAAATGATATTTTTGAAACATTTCCTGATGTGTAACTTGCCATTTTTGATGCCATATCATTAGATGTTCCATCATTTCCTGCCCAAGCTAAATAAAATTTCCAAGGAGACATACTTGTATTATCTTTTACACCAAAATCTATTGTATAACCGCTATCGCTACTTGTTTTATGTTTTGTCCATGCACCAGTAGTATCATCAGTAGCCCATGGTAACCCCATATATTCTCCTTGAGCAGTTCCTTCTAATGAATCACCTGAACCATCACCCCAATATAACATATTTTCTCCAGGATTTGAACCATCATAATCACCATGTTGGTTATAAAACATTATTCTTCCATAATTTTTTGCATCAGCAGATTCTTTGCTTCTTAATTCATCCATTGGCCAATTTGACGTTTCAACAGAAAGTGAAGTATCAGGAGGTTGAAACTGCTGATATTCATCAACAAATGTATAATTTTCACAATACCATATTGCATCAAATGTTTCTCCTACTTCTTGAGCATCTGCACCTGCTGAAGCAATAATATTTGGCGGTAATGATAATGGATGTTCTCTTATTTGCCAACCTTTCACATTATTACTACTGTCAATTTTATTTCTATTTAAATAATAAAACAATTTACTTTTATTACCAGTAGCAAAATTAGCATCTGATATTTTTAACATTCCATTAACATAATTATAAACAGGTTTCATATTAGGAGATGTCCATTTTAAATCATTTGCAATCCAATTTTCTGTATTTTCAGAATAAATCATAACTTTAGATTCAGTTGCACTATTATCGTTTAAAAATGTTAAAGTATCACTTTCTTCAGCTTCTAATCTTATTTGTCCAAAATAAAGAGCATTACTATCTGATGTATTATCTGCACCGTTTTGATGACCATATGCTCCTGCATTTATATTTATAACCCAATCATTTGCATCATCAAATTCAGAAGGTATAGTAAAGCTTGTTTGATATCTTGTCCAATTAACCATTTCATTAGTATAAGGATTTCCTACACCTGTTGCATTTGACATAGACACTAAATCTGGAAATGATTTTGTTAAACATACTGCGTCAAGCCTTACGTTAGAACTTGCAGATACACCAGAAAAACAAACTCTTATAGTTTTTGCAGTTCCACTATTTTCTGGTACAAAAAATCTACATGGTTTAACTTTTGTTTTTGATGCATTTTGTCCTATATATTTCCAATTATTAAGAGATGCAGTATCTTCTAAAGATGTCCAAGGAACAATAAAAGGATTTTGACTGCCATCTTGGTCAATAATAGCATAAGAAATTCCTCCAGCACCACTTGAATAAGCAAAAAATAATTCATACCATTGATTATCGTGCAATGTAACATCTTGATATATATAAGATTCTGGAACACCTGCTACGTATGTAAAATCTCCATCAGGAGCCATATTGAGACTGTTTCCTTCACCGCCAAATTGGTTACTTGAGGATTCATAACTATATACTATATCAGTTGCACTACCTCCTGTTCTTGTCCATTGTGCTGGGGCAGTTCCTCCGCCAAAAGCTTCTTCAAAATTGCCATTATCAATATAATTATGTATAATATTGTCAGCAAAATCATAAGTTGATTCAACTCCATTTATAAATTGTGGCCCGCTATCTGATTCAAATAAATATAATCCTGCAGTTGTTCCATTAGTTACACTATCTGAATATATATGAACAAAAGGAACTTTTTCTCCATATGCTGTACCTGAACCATTTTCAGTACCATCTGAACCATAACCGTAATATCTAAAACCTGATTTACAAAAAAACGATAATGTATATTTTACACCAGCTTTTAAAGTAGTATTTCCTATAACAGTTGAATCTGAATCATTAGCTTCAAATGTCGCACTTGTTTTAGGATTATAAGTAACCCAACCTAATGGTTTTGATTGATTGTCTCCAATAGATTCTACTTTTGTTCGTAAAAACATTCTATCTTCATCTTTAAAAGATTCAATATCATTATACGGAAAAGTTGAACCTGATTTATCAATATAATTAGTGCTTCCTGCATTACCAAACACATTGCCATCTCCAACCCATTTAAATATTTTATATGTTGAATTAGTATCTGGGTCTGTACCAAAAGCAGCATCTAACTCTGCATTTTTTGTACTTCCAGTATAATTTGTAATTCTTCTTGATTGTCCAATTCCATTACCACTATCAATGACTATAGTATAATTATTATAAAAAT
>CAACVF010000074.1_pt1 | contig 20187 bp, 35 predicted proteins | sample 2381781 | NCBI WGS metagenome assembly CAACVF01 (sample SAMEA5211967, study PRJEB30684) | marine metagenome | biome: Marine; feature: Epipelagic; material: Water | collected 2015-10-15 | depth 60 m | reverse complement strand
TGAAGATTTAGAAAGCAAAATAGAAGCACTAGAGGAAAGAATTAAAAAACTGGAGGCAAAGTTATGAACATGGAAGAAGCGTGTGATATCGTAGGATACAATGCAAAACGGTATGCAATAAGAAACATGACCAAAGCATTAAAGATGTTTCGGTTTGGTAATACTGGGGAAGAAGAGGCTCGATTACAGGCTGGTCTTTTTGTCCTCAGAAGATGGAAAAAGTACCAACAAGCCTGTAATGAATACAGAGACAACAGTTATGAAAAACGAAAAATTTCTAGATAAATTAAAAGACCAATTCCCTGAAATTGAAGAGGAAGGGGTTTTACTTGCCGACGGTCTTGAAGAAGCATTTATAGGAATCGGTTGGCAGTTCAACACAAAGATTGCAATTTACGATATGGATAAAGCTATAGAAATATTGTTTGAAGATTCAGAGATGACAATGGAAGAAGCTAAAGAGTATTTTGATTATAATGTCTTAGGAGCATACGTCGGTGAAAATACTCCCGTTTTCATGCAACAATTTGAACACGAGACAAAACATTAATCTTACGGAGCAATTACTTGTTGTTTCCGTTTGGTTGTACGGTATTATATATATGTAAGGCAATTTTGTAGAAAGGAAAATGCTATGCCAGATTTACGCAGTGAAGAACTAAAAAGTGAACTTACCCAATTTTGGGGTACAGAAAATTACTACGCTCATGCGTTACCCATGTGTAAAGAAACACTTACATTGACAGATGGTGTTAAGTATTGGGCAGAAAAAGTCGGTGGCTATTGGTTTTTAGATATCGTGCTTACCGAGATTATGCCCTATATTAATGACCCCGAAAACAACAAAGGGGATTACCCTGTTCAAAACTTTGCGTGTGTTGAGCTTGACGTTATCGACGGTAAGATAGCCGCTGACATTCGTTTTGGTGATGGTAGCGGTGAAACCCGTGTGTGGAAACACATTAAATCTACCGATTGTCCAGCAGGTACTTGGTCGTTTTGGATCGAAGGTGGGGTTATGCTTCTCCCTTCTGAACACTAACCTATGGCAATCGAGCTAGACATAACACTTTTGCAGAACCTAACGTACCTTGTGTTCATAGATTTTACAAAAGCTGATTATGATACCTTTGGCGGTGTGAGGAGCAACAATCCTCGCATTGCCAGAGATCGTGACGACACCATCTACATTGTAGATGGGAGTCGTTTGATGTTAGTGTATGGAGACGGTAGGGAGGAGCATTATGCTCTACATAATGATGTGGTTATTGATACTAATGCTTTTCTACAGCCTGTCGGGAAAAAAATGAAGGAGACTGTGCGATGAGTTTTCTAAATATGTTAAAAGAAAGTTTTGTTTTAATTTCATTGTTGGGAAGTGTCTATATTTTATACATAGTAGGCTATGGTTATTTTGGATAGCAAGCTATGGATTCTTTAGTGTGGCTAAACACCTTGATTTCGTTAGCTTTTTGTCTTTCGCCAAGTGTTCTTTTGTACAAGGCAGATTTGTTGGGATTAGCAATAGGTTGGGTTTTTTTGACCATGAGCATTTTTGCTTCTTTATTATGGTTGTAGGAACACAAAATGTTTGGTGGAAAAAAAGTAATGTTTTATAATAACATAAGTAACAACGGTAGAACGTTGTTTAACAGGGATACGCTGGCGTTCTTGGCACAACGGTTTTGTAGGGGTTCTACCGTTTACCTTTTTAACTCTACAAAACCAAGCCAGCACCATTTTCACAACCGAAGAAAGGGTTTTTTATGACAAAGTTATTTCCAGAAAGCGAAGATGAAGAAGACAATGCCGTGTGTGCAGATGTCGCAAGTCGAGACGAGGTAGGTCGAAAGGTGAGTCGAGACGAGTTAGGTCGAGAAGAATCTGTTTCACCAACTCCAGAGGCAGAAGAACTTGCTAATTCTATGTTTGATTTTCAAAGTACATTAACCACTTTTGTTGACTCGACGGTGGCTCATGAGGAACACCTTACTAGCAGGTTAGACAAGCAACTTGAAATGATATGGTTATTGCAACAACAAGTTGAAGATACTATAAAAAAAGTCGAAGATCTTATGACATGGCGTCATAATCTTAGTCAATCCCTTGAAAATGATTGGTTGAAACAACAAGTCGAAGATTCTATAAAAACCGATTGGTTGCAGGAAGAAGTTGAACGTTTAGTGTGGAAAAACTGTGAAGAAGCCAAAGAAGATATAAAAGATGAAACACGAGACTTCGTTGCCGAAGAAACAAAAAACGATAACGAAGATAAATTTAATGAAATGTTTGAAAAGTTAGATGAACAGTTAAGGTTAATGAAAAACTTGCAAAAGTAGTAAAAGAATGAAATAATATAATTTATAGGATACCCAAATGTGATTGTTTTAGTCTGTCCCCTACAGTGGTATAAAGTAATCACAACACTTGATAGGGCTAAATGTTTGCACCTCCAAGCGAGAACATTTAGCCCTTTTTTCTTTGCCTGTTACTGTTATAATTACTTGTTAAACATAACCACAGAAAGGGTTTACTAACCATGAATACAAACGAAAATTCTCGAAATATCGAATTTTATTCCAAACACCTTAATCTTCCTGTGTGGGAAAATTACGAAACCCATTGTAACGAAGACGGTAGGCACGACAACGCATTTATCTTGCACACGATTGTAAATGTTGTCATCGATCTCGATATGTTCGATCCCGAAAAAATCGAAGCATTTTATTTCGATCCCGAACAAAGCCACCCAAAACACCAAGAAATAAACGAGGAAATTGTACGTTTTACCCGTAAATCTGGTAACAAAACATCTTACTTTGCAAATTTCGAAATGGACTTGGGTGTTCGTGACGGGGTAAAAACAAACTTTTATAAAAATGACGCAGGTGTCGGTCTTATCGAATTTTGTTTCGATGACGGCACACATTTATACGTTTTCCACTAACCAATAAAGGCAAGGTGTTCTCGTAGAACACTTTGCCCTTTTTTCTTTTGCTACACTTGTTATAATTACTTGTTAATAACAACCACAGAAAGGGTTAAGTTATGGAAAATACCGACGATCTCATTATTAGTCGATCCGTTATTCGAAAAATAATCGACGATCCCGATTGTAAAAATCAGGGTTTTATGTTTTTTAACGAGCTTTCCGAAAATGCAAATTTTATGGAAGCCTTGCAAGCAAGAAACTATAACGATTTACAAATCGAACATCTCGAATTGTTGTTTAAATCTTTTATGCGTTACCCTAAAAATCCTACTTGGGCATTGGTTACCTCGTTTTCCGACGAAGCCAACGTATTTGTACAAGATCATTGCCTACACGATCTCGAAAAAGTCGACAAATTCGACATGGCAGATCGTAGCACAAATCTTGGGTACTCGAAGTGGGTAGATAGTTTTGGTAATTACTACCATTGTGTCCAAGTTATCGACGATCTCGACACCGACCAAAGTGCAGAACCAGCAAGCGAAATCTGGTTTTTCGAAATGGTCATATAGTTTAATTTCTAAGCTAGGCACGTTCTACGGGGCGTGTCTAGTTTTTAATTATTTATTATGAAAGGCAAAATTATGGAAAACAATTTACAATGGTTTTTAGAAAACTGCACAAAACAATGTAGCAGGGAAATGCTTTACAAAGATCCTTTAAACTTGGGTTCTGGAAGAAAATACCACGAAAACAGCACAGTGGAAATTAAGCATTACGATCCCGAAGTCGATACGATCCCCGAAAAATTCTTAAAAACTCCAGAAAATTGGAAAATGTGGATTAAACATAGCGAAAATCCAGAATTTATTTATTCCGACCATGTCGACAAAGTGGAAATTTACGTTACAAGACATTTTGGTACTATGAAAACTAAGGGTAAACTTAAAAAGATGGTGCTAAAGGTAAATCATACTGTGTATGGGGAAGGCGGTTATCGTAGCACGGATTATTACGAAATAACTTTAAATGAAGTTAAATAATTCCTTTTGACTATTTGCCGTTTTGGTAGAACGTAGGTGTATGGTAATTTATAATGTAAACTATAACCATAGAAAGGGCATTGTTATGCACAACAATCATACAAACACCGAGATTTCGAAAAATTTAATTTCTTGGGAAGAAATTAGCTGGGAATTTTTAAACCAAAATATTTATGATAGCACCGAGTTTAATGAAGACGGGAAAAACCCGCTTGCCAAAGAAATTGTTGCCAAGTTAAACGAGATTTTTACCGACGAAGACGGTGATTTTCTCGACAAAATATACTTGCATGATTTCGAAGCTGGCGAAAATACACCCGAAGATTTAGATTGGTTTTTGCATAATAAATTAACTAATAAAGACGAATGGCATACGGTGTGGGAAAAAGATTACGCCGACACTGGAAACCAAACCTATCATTATATAAAAGTTTTAAATGATTACCCCGAAACCCTAGATTACCTTTATGTAGAAATTGGGTTAGGCGGTAGTCCTAGCAGTAGTGTTATACCATTCTTTGTAAAAGCAAGAATGTCGTAACGTATAGAATTTACGCATTTTTTGCAAGGTAGGTAAGTACCCCAAACCCTAAATGAACCACTGTACGTCGATCCTAAGCAATCTTTTTTGCTTTGGAAAACAAGGGTTTGGGTGCTTTTATTAATGTTTCATGGCAGAACGTTTTTTACTTGTAAAGAAAAAATACATAGTGCATATTGACATGGTAGTTAAATAGTAACTACAGAATGTAAACGCCTAACTCTTAGAAAGGGGGTTATCATGGCACAAGCTAAGAAAATCGTTAGTAAAAAAGAGGACACACTTGTTTCTCTTAAAACTGTTGCTCCTGTAAAGAAAGCAACAAAAAATGCTGAGCTAATTTTTGCCAACGGCATGGAACCAATTACCCACAAAACAATTAAAGAATGGGTAGACACAAACGCAGGTGGAAGTACCAACAATGTCGAAGTTGTTCCACTCGACAATTTAAAAGTGGACAAAGCACACCCTGCTCCATTTGGTTATAATTCACCAAACCCAAACGGACCAACACCAACTATCATGAATATGCACATTCATGGAGTCGGTGGTAGTTTTAATCTTGGTAAAATTTTGCATGAAGCTAATGCGTTCGAGAAAAAACGTAGTAACGGAAAGCAAGGGCATAGCCAAATGAGGGCAACCGTGATGCTTTTAAATGGTGGCGAAAGCCGTTCTCCTTGTCGAGATAAAGCCGAGTATTGGAAGGATTTAAAAGGTAAACCAACCTTTGGTACTTCCTACATTAAACTACGTTCTTTAGTTTAGTTTTCCATAATGGGGTTAAGTGTTCCGCTCGGAGCATTTAACCCTTTTTTCTTGCTTTGCACTTGTTATAATTGCTTATCGACAACAACCATAGAAAGGGGGGTTAAAATGGAACCCAAAGTTTTATTTACTAAAAAAATCTTTTTAAACGGCAAATGGGAAACCGTTAAAGTTTATTCACCTGCCGTTGCCCGTGGATTTGGGGCATTGGATCGTAAAGGTATTCGTGGGCTAAACAAAAGACCCATAAACCTTCATGCTACCGACCTTTACGGATTGCAAACCGTTCCTGTCGAGTACCCAGAAACAGCATAACCAAGAAGGGCAAAGTGTTTTACAAGAGCACTTTGCCCTTTAAATTAAGAAAGGCAAAATTATGGAAAAAAATATTTTGGTGTTAGAAATACCTAGCTCAGAAAAAGAAAAACCTACAGTTTTTTCCACCACAGAAAAAGAGCACATTTACGAAATTTCTACTGTCAACGAGTGGGTAAAAGACAAACATGGAAATTTTTACGATTTAATCAGTGCCGAAAAATATGAAAAAGTTACTTTCGATTATGCCTTAGAAGCTCAAAGGTTCGATCCTTATTTGTACGACGTTCTTGCTTTCTACAACAAAAACGAAGTAAAAGATTTTATTAAAACTTACGAAGGAATTAACGCAAAAATTGTAAAAGAAATGTTGCTTTTAGAAAGTTAAATGTTCTTTCGAGAGCACTTTGCCCTTTGTTCTTTACCCTTTACTGTTATAATTACTTACCAACAACAACCACAGAAAGGGTTACTAACAATGTCCGATAACTTTAAACAATCTCAAAATTTGCAAGGTTGGTCCGAAATTAGTCGAACCGACCTTCTTAAAGAAGTAAACAGGTGGTTCGAAGGTTGCGATGAACCAGTAACTAAACGTATCCAGCAAGGTTTGCAAGATGCACTAACCGATCTCGATAAAATTTATTGGCACGATCCCGATAGTGTCGACCATATAATGTCCGATACTTTAACCGACACTGTCGATCTCGATATGGCTCTCGGTTTGCAAGGTTGGTCCGATGTTTTAAGTTTTGCAGAACCTAACGGTTGCTATCACAGCATAAGTGTTTTAAAGGATTACCCCGAAACTTTAGATTACCGTTACATCGATCTTGCTTTAAACGGTAGCCCAATGGGAACTGCCGCACCTTATTTCATTAAGGCAAAAGCTAGTTAGTTCTTAACAAAGTTAAGGTTAGGTGTTCCACGTAGCACCTAACCAATGACCAAGTTTCATGGACTTTGTATATAGATGTGATAGTGGAGATATTGATGTAAAAGTTTTTCATGAGTTCAGAATATCAAATATCACGCTATATAGTCAAAAGTAACATTTTCCGCTGGATTGCGTTCAGAGATGCAAAATATTTTTAAGAAGGATTCTTCCACTTGCACATCTATATAGAAAAGTTTAAGTTTAGTTAAGAAAAACTAGGAGAGCAAGATGCCAACTGCAAAAAAGACCCATAAACCTAAACTAGAAGTCGTAGCTAATCCCAGAACCGAAAAAGGGATAACACCAAAACAAGAAAGATTTGCTCAAATTTACTGTAGCGAAGAAATAACACAAACGGAAGCGGCAGTCAAAGCAGGGTATCCCAAACAGTCGGCTCATGTTTTGGCAAGCCAGCTACTCAATGGAAAACGATTCCCAAAAGTTGTGGAGCGTATCCGAGAAATAAAACAAGAGTTATCCCGTAAATACGAGGTTACATTTGAAAGTCATGTGAAACAACTCGCCTCGCTCCGAGATAGTGCCGTACAAAATGGAAATTACTCAGCCGCCGTGTCTGCAGAAAAGTTCCGTGGTCAAGCGGCTGGATTGTATATCGACAGGAAAGAAATACTGCATGGCAAAATTGACCAGATGTCTAAAGAAGAAGTTATGGAAAAAATCAAACAGCTACAGCAAGAGTTTCCTGGACTTAGAGCAGTAGCGGCAGGAAATGTGATAGAAGTGGAGGGGGAGCAAATCACCGATGAAAGTAGAAAGCAAGCTATGGAAACAACTGAAACAAAACACTGAGAAAAAGGTATTTTGGACACGTATTGAGTCTTGGTCACTTCCTGGAGTGCCAGACCTTCATGGTATCATGGAAAGTAAACCGTTTTGGATAGAATTGAAGGTTCACAAACTAAAAAAGATTAATAGCTTGCTATTGAGTCCGCATCAAAAGTTGTGGCAAATCCGCTACACTAAAGAAAAAGGCAAGGTTTGGAACTTAGTTGAGCATCCGTCTTCCTCGACACTTTATTTATTTTTACCCCCTCACCCTGAATTCTTGGGAAAGAGTGAAAGAATGAAGAAGAAAGAACCGTTGTCCAAAGTCTACCATAAAACTGAGAATGGAACAGAATTAAGTAATCCTGTTTGGCAGTCTGCTCAGCCTTATGACTGGGAAGATCTTTTAGAATTCTTGAAGAAATCTCTATGAATTTTGTATAGCCGACTATGCATAGCTGGCTATGTAGAATTCTGCATAGCTAACTATGTAGAATTCAAAATGAATTCTTACTCCCTCACCTCCCTCACTAAATTCTTTTTGTTCTTTAAGATTGTAAAACTGTTGTGTTGGAATTTTGCCCTTGTTACTTTGTGTGTGCTTATTAAACACAACAAAAGGGTAACAATCATGGGCGATTATATCGAAAATTCCATAACCGTATCAGGTCATTGGGGTTTAGTTCAACAGTACAAACAAGTTCTCGAAAACGAGTTCCCCGATAATTCCATTCGTTTTTCCGAAGCAGGTAACGATTATGCCACATTAAATTTTGCGTTCGAATATAACGGCAGGTTTCTTACCGAGTTAAAAACATTTGCTAACAATCTGTTGCAACAGTTAAACGAGTCTAGGGCAAGCCAACGACTATACGATAGGCACGATCCTGCAAAACTTGTGTACCATTGGTATTATATCTTTAGTAGCGAAGCCGACAAACAGTTAAACGGAATTAGCGGCTACTACAGTATGGATTGTCACTTTTTCGACAATAGGTGGTAGGGAAAAATGAAGAACTATTCTTGAAGAAATTTTGAAGAACTATTCTTGAAGAAATTTTGAAGAAGTTCTTTAGAATTCTTAGTACATATACCTATGACTTCATATAGAATTCTTACTAAACACAGGCGTTCTAATAAATAAAGCTGGAAATTCTATGTTAGTGTGGGGATTGTTTTTTAGTTGCTATTGAAAATTATGTTTTGCAAGGTTAGTTTTTAAACACTTTAAAAGGATTAGTTATGTTTTTATTTTTAGTTGCGTTGACGTGGTTGTTGTTGGTTTTTATATTTTTGGATTTATGGGGCAGTTAATATGTGGTGTTGCATATATGCAACAAAAACAGTTATTTAAAAATAAAATGCAATTATTAGCATTTATTAGGTTTACTTAGTTTATACAATTAATGTATAAAATAGGGGCAAGGCAACAAAATTAGTTTGTTGCCATAACAACAGTAATAAAAAAAGGTATATTTTATTATGTCGAATACAGCTACACAGTTAGTTACTACTGTAAAAACAAGTAACAAAACCCCAGTTAAAAAGGCAACTAATGTCGATTTTAACCCTTTAGCCATTAGTTTAAGTAACCCTGCCGAAAGTATAAGTGCGTGGGTTAATGGTAGCCCTTGCTATATTGTAACCCCTAACTTGCCACCACTTGCTAATTTGCCCGTAGTTTACAAGCCACATACGCAAGGTATGCAAGCCGTATTAGGTATGTTGGGCGTTGTTACTTATACCGAAGTTAAAAAAGTTAATGGCGAGTACCCTAAAGGGTTATGGGCTGTAACTGTAAACACTGGCAACCCAGTGGGCTATATTTATGCAACCCCAAGCCTACAAAAGTTTTTAAAGGTAACTATGGCACAAAGTTTTGGTAATAAAGGTAAAAGCCACAACGCTATAGCAAGCCTATTTATACAAACAAAGGGCTATAACAATAATGCCCTCGACGAAAATATGGCTAGTAAAAAAGGTTTAATTACCCTTACAAAAACAAAACCAAAAGGCACAAAACACAGTGCCGAAGTTATCGATACTTATATGGGTGTTATTAATAACCTTATAGCTAATAATAAGTTTTTAACTAAGGGTTAATTTATAAGTTACCTTTACCCCGTAGCCATATGGCTACGGGGTTTTTTTATGCCTATGTATATAGCAAGCTATACATTATTTAGTATAGCAAGCTATACATTATTTAGTATAGCAAACTATGTAATATTTTGCATAGCAAGCTATATAACCCCCCCTGCTGAAGGATAGCAGTAAGGTTTGCCTTGCTGCTATGTTCTCGCCATAAAATTACCACAGCAGAAAGTTCCGTAGTCCGTCGTACCCCTTTTGTGCATAAAGGACTTTAGGTTCATTGCCCTTTGAAAAATTATATAATATAAAATAGTTATGAACTTGGACATTGCCCCCGAAGAAGCGTTGAAAACGTATGCGAAGTTGCTGGGTAGAGCGACGGAGTTAACGGAGAGTGAAAAAGCGAGAAAGAACTTTATTGATTTTGTGCGTAATGTCTGGCCAGAGTTTATAGGTGGAAAGCACCATAGCGTAATGGCAGATAAGTTTGATAGAGTGGCGAAGGGTGATTTAAAGCGGTTGATTGTGAATATGCCGCCGAGACATACGAAATCTGAATTTGCGAGTTTTCTATTGCCAGCGTGGTTAATGGGTAGAAACCCGAAGTTAAAGATAATGCAGACAACCCATACAGCGGAGCTTGCCTTTAGATTTGGACGTAAGGTTCGTAACTTAATGAACACGGAAGATTATGCAAAGGTATTTGAAGAAGTAAAGTTGCGAGCGGACAGCCAAGCGGCAGGTCGGTGGGAAACCAGTGATGGTGGAGAGTACTTTGCGGCAGGAGTGGGTGGTGCGGTAACGGGACGTGGAGCGGATTTGTTGATAATCGATGACCCACATTCCGAGCAGGATGCGTTAAACCCGAACAGTTTTGAACACGCCTATGAATGGTATACATCAGGACCTCGCCAAAGGCTCCAACCAGGAGGTTCGATAGTTGTCGTGATGACAAGGTGGGCAGAAAACGATTTAACGGGCAAAGTGCTAAAGCAGATGGCAAGAGACCCGTTAGCGGATAAATGGGAGGTTATAGAATTCCCAGCGTTATTGCCGAGTGATAATCCTACATGGCCTCAGTTTTGGAAAAAAGAAGATTTATTGGCGGTGAAGGGTAGTTTAAGTGTCGGAAAGTGGGAGGCACAGTGGCAGCAGAACCCGACCAGTGAAACGTCGGCTATTTTAAAACGTGACTGGTGGAAAAAGTGGGAGCCGAAAGATTTACCGAAATTAACGTATGTGATGCAGAGTTATGATACGGCGTTTAGTAAAAAGGAACACGCAGACTATAGTGCCATAACAACGTGGGGAGTTTTTTACCCCCCAGATGGAGGGACGGCGTGTATTATTTTGGTAGATGCGAGACGTGGACGATGGGATTTTCCTGAGTTACGGCGTATAGCGTTGGATGAATACAAGTATTGGGAGCCAGAAACCGTACTCATAGAAGCAAAAGCGAGTGGTATGCCGTTAACACAGGAGTTGCGAAATATGGGTATCCCTGTTACTAATTACAGCCCAAGTAGAGGAAATGATAAATTAAGCCGTGTAAATAGTGTTGCACCAATTCTAGAAAGCGGTATGGTATATGCTCCGGACACAACGTGGGCAGAAGAAGTAATCGAGGAGTGTGCTGCTTTTCCTGCTGGAGAAAACGACGATTATGTAGATACGGTAACACAGGCGTTAAGAAGATTTAGAGAAGGCGGTTTTATAGTTCACCCCGAAGATTACGAACCAGAAGACAGCCCACCTCTAAAAAGAGCATATTATTAAAGGAGAATAAACAGTGGCTAAAGAACCTTCTGTTTTCAATAATGTTGAAAAGTCGTTGGTACGACCTCCAGCCGCCGCCAATAGTTTAGAAGAAGCCGAACTGCTAGAACAGGAAAACGATTTACTGGCAACGGGCGAACAACAGCTAGAAATTGAAATAGAAGAAGATGACGAGGGTGGTGCAGTTATCAACTTTGGCAGCGAAACCGAAGAAATAATTACGGAATTTGATGGCAACCTAGCCGAAGTACTCAGCGACGACGAACTTAGCGACATTAGCAGTTATGTAACACAGAGCTACCAAGACGATAGAACTTCAAGAGAAGATTGGGAAGATACCTACAGTAAAGGGCTAGATTTACTTGGCTTGCGGTACGAAATCCGTACAGAACCGTTTAACGGAGCAACGGGTGTTATTCATCCAATATTAAACGAAGCTGTAACACAATTTCAATCGGCGGCTTATAAAGAACTTTTGCCGAGCAATGGTCCTGTAAAAACAAAAATCATAGGGCAAATGACTCCGGAAATAGAAAACAGAGCCGATAGAGTAAAAGAATTTTTAAATTACCAGATAATGTACGAAATGGAGGAGTTTGAACCTGAATTTGATCAAATGCTGTATTACTTAGGTAATGCTGGTAGTGCATTTAAAAAGGTTTACTTTGACCAGCAGCTTAACCGCCCTGTGAGCAAGTTTGTTCCAGCCGAAGATTTAGTTGTACCGTACACAGCCACCGACTTACGCTCCGCAGATCGTGTTACGCATGAAATAAGCATGAGTGCAAACGAGGCTCGCAAGCAACAAGTGAGTGGATTTTTCCGTGATATCGAGTTAATGCCTGAACAAGAAGGAAACGATGATTCGGTAAAAGAAAAAGTGGACAAGTTAGAAGGTAGAAAACCTTCTTTTAACGACCAAGACAATGAACTTACACTTTTAGAGTGCCATTGCTACCTCGATTTAGAGGATTTTCCTGATATAGGGGAAAACGGTGAGGCAACAGGGATAAAACTTCCTTATGTTGTAACCGTGTGTAAAGATAACGGGGAAATTTTGGCAGTACGTCGCAATTATATGGAAGATGATCCTCGAAAAAATAAAATTCAATATTTTGCACATTACAAATTTACTCCGGGACTAGGGTTTTATGGCTTTGGGCTGATACATCTACTGGGAAATTTAAGTAGAACAGCAACAAGTACCCTTCGCCAGATGATAGATGCAGGAACATTAAGTAATTTACCAGCAGGGTTTAAAGCAAGAGGGCTGCGAATAGCAGACGACGAAAACCCTGTCCAGCCAGGAGAATTTAGAGACGTAGATGTTCCAGGAGGCGATTTAAAAGGAGCGTTGCTCCCATTACCATACAAAGAACCTTCGGCAACCCTGTTTCAATTAATGGGTTTTGTGATAGCCAGTGCTGAAAAATTTGTGGGAACACAAGATCTTGGCTTTGAGGGCAACCAAAGTGGTGATATGCCTGTTGGTACAACGGTAGCGTTGCTAGAACGTGGCAGTAAAGTTATTAGTGCGGTGCATAAACGACTTCATGCAGCCATGCGTATAGAACTTAAACTCCTTGCTAAGTTGTTTTCTGAACTTTCTCCAGAAGAAGCTAAATACCCGTATGCTGTAGATGGACAACAAGTAGGACCGCAAGGACAAGTAGGACCAAATATATTTGCAGAAGATTTTAGTGCAGAAATAGACGTGCTACCAGTTAGCGATCCTAACATTTTCAGTATGTCGCAACGTATTATGCTGGCACAGGAACAACTCAAGTTGGCAATGGCTATGCCAGAAATGCACAATATGTATGAAAGTTTCCGTCGGCTATACAGTGCGTTGGGTGTAGACAGCATAGATGAGTTATTGAAAAGACCGCCAGAACCTGTCCCTGAAAACCCAGCAATAGAAAACGGTAAAGCAGCATTAATTGCTACAGGAGCTGCTCCACCTTTGCAAGCATTTCCCGAACAAGATCATGATGCCCATATTGCAGCTCATTTAGCGTTTTTACAGACAAAAGTAGTAAAAGAGTCAACAGCTATATACATGGTTATTTTAGAGCATATTTACCAACATATAGCTCTAAAAGCTGAAAAATTGGTTATGCAGGAAATACAACAACAAGGTATGCAGCCAACAGAACAACAAAGACCAATTATAGAGGCTGGTATTGCACAAAAAATTGCAGAACTTACTACAGAGTTCAATAAAATGGAAATGGAAATGAGCGGTGGTGAGCAACAAGATCCGCTTGTCGCATTAAAGCAACGTGAACTTGACATAAAGGCTGGAGATTTAACTCGTAAACAGCAAGAAGACCAACGTGAATTTGACTTAGACAATAAAAAATTGGCACAAACGGCTAATCTACAAAGGGAAAAAATAGAATCACAAGAAGATATAGCCCAGCTAAGAGCAAATATTGCAATGGACAAAACATATAACGCACCGAGAGGAGCAGGACAATGAGTGAGTATGATATTTTTGGTGCAGGTGGAATTAATCCCCCAAAAGGTTATACTTTTAATCCAACAACAGGTAACTTTGTAAAAGACCCAAATTACAGAGGTCCAGGAGATTATGACTTAGCAACTTTTTCAACTCGGTTTGATTCTCCATCGGGTAGTCGGTTTGATGCTCCATCAGGTAATCCTTTTACAACTCGGTTTGATATTGTTGATGGTGCTCCTCCTCCAACTACAGGTGATACGGGTGGTGCTCCTCCAGCTACAGGTGGTGGCGGTGCTCCTCCAGCCACAGGTGGTGGCGGTGATCAATCTGCAACAGGGATAAATTTATTAGATTCTATCAATAAAAATTATATGGCAGATTACAATAGTTATTTAAGAGAAAACCCAAACAACTCTGAACTTTCGTGGATTAACAGCCCTGCTTTTCAAAATTATGAAAATCAAATAATATCAGGTATAGGTAGTTTGGGTTATGGAAAAAGTGATTATGATAGAATAAAAAGTGATCTTGATTTTCACAGCACAAGAGCAATAGATTCAAATAGCCCTTATGCTGGTAGTAGTGCTAGAATTGCTAATGCTCTGCAAAACAAGTTAAATGTTTTTAACGCAGCAAACTATGATTTTTTAAATATGGCAGATGGCGGTTTGGTAAGTTATAACAGAGGAATTAAAAGTTTAATTTAGGAGAAAACTTATGGGCAAAGATAAAGACAACATTCAAACTTCTATGGAAGTTTTTCAAGCTGACGGTTCTCACATGGTTGATTATGCCAAAACAGAACAAGTCGAAGTGCCAAAAGCTATGAAAGGTTTCAAAAAAGCTAGAGGTCAAGGTGACGCAATCGGTGGTGTAAAATTCACTGTACGTTAAAAGGATTTTGAAGTGTTAATCACAAGTGCTCCCCAATACATACAGGGGTTGACTAATGCTAAACTTGATTTGACTGGAACAGGTGTAACCACACTTTACACCTCCCCTAGCACAGTTTCATTTTCTGTTGTTAATTCGATACTTGTGTCGGAAGATTCAGGAAACGCTGACACTATAACTTTGACTCTTACAAATGGGTCAGATGTGTTTAGTCTTTTCAAGGTTGCGGCTGTTGGTGCAAATGGAACAGTGGAGTTGCTAACTAGAGATTTAGTTCTACAAACAGGGGAAATTTTAAAAGCGACGGCGGCAACAGGGAATAGACTTCATGTGGTAGCTAGTATACAGGAATTTTTGTTATCACGAGCAGGAGCTATTAGTTGAACGATGATTTTTTAGATGATGTTACAAATAAAGAAATTAAAGAACAAATAGAGTTGATAGAAAAACAAAAGTTAGAATTAGAGGAACAGGAAAAATTTATACAATCGTTAGAAAACATTACTTTTTTTAGAAAGAAGCGAGGATAATGACATGAGTTGGTTAGAAAACATAAAAACTTTTTTATTTGGTGAGCCTACAGGTGAAAGAGCTAGAAATGATAAAGGGCGGTTTATCCCTGATGATCCAGATACACCTCATATTAACGAGGCTTATGAAGATGGTAGAACTCCTACAAAGAAGGTCTAAATGTCAGAAGGTTTACCAGATAGACAAGCATATCAATCTAATCGCAGGAAAATGTGCTGGTGTTTATTAGCTTGTATGGTTGGAACAACAATAGCAACATTACTATACCCAGAACGTATGGCAGAAGCGGAGTCAATAATTATGACACAATACCTAGCTATGTCTGGTGTAGTAGGTGCTTACTTTGGATTTACGAGTAAAAAATAATGGACTCTAAAAATTATGTTTACAAATGTAGGTTGCGAAGAGTTATTGATGGTGACACTGTCGTCTGCGACGTTAATCTTGGTTTTGATGTTGTTCTTGTTAATCAAAAAATTCGTTTCAAAGGTATCAACACGCCAGAAAGTAGAACTCGGAACTTGGCAGAAAAGGCACTCGGTCTTCAAGCGAAAGCAAGGGTTAAAGAGTTAGTACAAAAAGATTTTGAAATGAAAACTTTTAAGGACAAAAAAGGTAAGTTTGGTCGCATACTTGGTGTTCCTCTTACAGAAAAAGGTGAATCAGTGTGCGAGATTTTAGTCAAAGAAGGTCATGCCAGATGGTATGACGGTGGCAAAAGGGAGTCGTGGATATGATATTTAGTGGGATAATCAGTGCTGTTGGTGGTATAGCTACAGCATGGATGGAAAACAAAGTAGAACAAACCAAAGCGGCTGGTCAATTAAAAGTTGCTGTTGAACAACGTAAAACAAAAATGGCAACAGGTGAGATAGACTGGGATCAGACAATGGCAGAAGCTAGTAAAGATAGCTGGAAAGATGAATGGCTTGTGCTTTTATTTTCTGTTCCGCTTATTTTAGCTTTTTGTGGAGATTGGGGCAGAGGTATCGTTGAGTCTGGCTTTGCTGCTTTAGAAACTGCTCCTGAATGGTATCGTTATACATTAGGAGTGATTGTGGCTGCAAGTTTTGGGTTTCGTGGAGCAGCTAAATTTTTTAAAAAATAGGAGTATATATGGTTGAAAAAATTATTCACCAAAGTAATGCAATTTTAAAAGAGTATGTTTTAGATAAAACAGATTTAGATGAAAAAGCTCTACAGGCAGTAGAAGAAGTAGAGCAATATTTAGAAACTAGAAAAAACAATGTTGCCTTTGTATGGAATAAGTTCCGTAAAAGTGCTTATATGTTTATATTTTCTGGTTTTGTCGCAGGAATTTTACTTGGTGGGATAATTTTTTAATGTCTGACCTTTACATTTATGAAAAAATGTTGAAGATTATGCGAGAACGCAGAAAATTAATAGAAGAAACTATAACTTTTGGTTCTGTACCTGATTATTCTGCTTTTCAAGATCTTCGAGCAAAACTCGGAGAGCTTGCTTTTTTGGAACAGGAATTAAAAAACCTGCATAACAAGGTAATAGAAGATGAATAAAACTTTACTTGTACCCGATCATATAATGGAGAAAAGAGCGAAAGAAAAAGAAGGTGTTCTTTCCAACGCTTACGTAAAAGAAGCCGAAAGGTTTTTAGAGCCTTCAAAACTCCCTCAAAAAACAATTGATAGATTGCCCCAACCGACAGGTTGGAGGATTCTTATTCTTCCTTATCGAGGAAAACCTAAAACCGACAGTGGAATACATATACCAGACCAAGTACAGGAAAGAGAATCTCTTGCAACTGTTTGCGGTTATGTTTTGCGTGTTGGTTCTGATGCTTATAAAGACACAGAAAAATTTTCTGAAGGATCTTGGTGTAAAGAAGGTGACTGGGTTATTTTCGGTCGTTACGCTGGGAGCCGTTTTAGAATAGAAGGTGGCGAAGTTCGAATTTTAAACGATGACGAAATAATTGCTACTATTAATGACCCAAGTGATATCTTGCACATTTAATCATGGAAAGGAATACCATGCCAGAAACTCAAAAAGAAGAAAAAGTTGTTGATCTTGACGAAAGTCAAGAAGAACCAGTAGAAGTTGTTGTTGAAGAAAACGAAGAATCAACAGAAACACCAGAACCCCCAATGGCTGCTAAAGAAGAATCTTCCGAAGAAGATGAAATGGCTCAATACAGCGACGGTGTTCAAAAAAGAATTAAAAAATTAACGCACAAAATGCGTGAAGCAGAACGTAGAGAAAAAGCTGCAACAGATTATGCCCAAGCAATGAAAATTCAAGTAGAGCAATTATCTACAAGGGCAAGTCAAACTGACTCAAGTTATTTAGGAGAGTACGAAAATCGTTTAATACACGAAGAAAACTCTTTAAAAGTACAGTTAAAGGAAGCTATAGAGTCTGGTGATGTTGATAAACAAATGGAATTAAACAAGCAAATGGCTACACACGCCATAGATGCTGAAAAATTCCGTCAGGCAAAAGAGTATAACGAAAAACAAACAGCACAGCCTCAAGCTCAAACTGCACAAACAGCACAGCCAGCACAGCCTCAAGCTCAACCTACACAAGCACCTCCTGACCCTAAAGCAGAAAAATGGGCAGAAAGAAATGAGTGGTTTGGTGACGATGAGCCAATGACTTTAACTGCTTTTAGCATTCATAATTCTTTGGTTCAAGAAGGTTTTAACCCTACAACAGATGACTATTACTCTGAGTTGGATAGTAGGATTCAAAAAGAATTTCCTCATAAATTTAATGGAGAAACTGTAAAAACTAAAAGACCAAGTGCTGTTTCTGCTCCAAATAGAGGAAAAAGTGCCTCAAAAGGTAAAAATTCGGTAACTTTATCGAAAAGTCAGGTTGCTATTGCTAAGAAACTTGGTGTACCATTAGAGGATTATGCAAAACAAGTTGCAAGACTGCAACAACAAACGTGAGGTAGGCATTACAATGACAAATAAAACCCCACGCTCTGCGACGACTCGTGAAAAACAATCTCGTCGTAAGACATGGTCTCGTCCATCTAGTTTGGACGCCCCACCAGCCCCAGAAGGCTTTGCTCATCGTTGGATTCGTGAGTCAATCATGAATTATGACGATAAGAAAAATATATCTGCTCGGTTACGAGAAGGCTTTGAGCTTGTTCGATCCGACGAATATCCTGATTTTGAAGCTCCTACCGTACAGGATGGGAAATACGCTGGTGTTATCGGCGTTGGGGGCTTGTTGTTGGCAAGGATTCCAAATGAGACACGTGCAGAGCGAAATGATTATTTTGCTCAGAAAACAGATGACCAGAACACGGCTGTAGAACAGAATCTAATGCGAGAACAACATCCTAGTATGCCTATTCATCAGGATAGGCAGTCTCGTGTAACTTTTGGCGGTGATCGGAAACCCGATTAACCCGTCAGCAAACCGTGAGAGGTATTAAAAATGGCAAATATAGATGCCGCTTTTGGACTCCGTCCATACAGAATACTCGGTTCAGGTGCAAACACGAATGGGATAGCTACTTATAAGATCCAGACTTCTGGAACAGCAGGAACTTCTAGCGTTATTTATGAAGGTACTCCTGTTATTCCTCTCGCAAACGGTCTGATCGACATAGTAGGAGCCGCCGCAGGTGGTACTGTTCCGTTGATTGGTGCTTTTATCGGGTGTAAATATACAGATACGAATGGAAATGTCATCTTTGCAAACAAATGGCCAGGAACTTCGTCTGTAAAATCAAGCACCGCAGCAGAATGTTTTATTGCGAACAATCCTGATCAATTGTTTTTGATCAATTGTGACGCCGCAGTAACTCAAGCTGCTGTTCATGCAAACGCTAATTTTGCTACGGGTACGGCTGGTGATTCCACCACAGGTATTTCCTCTGCAGAACTTGCTGTAAGTACAGTCGCTACTACAAATACATTGAATTTGAGGATTTTGGGTTTTGAAGACTCACCTTCAAATGCTGATGTGACTGCTGCGGGAATGTTAGCGATTGTGAAAATCACAAACCACTTTTATGCCTATTCTCAAAATGGCACAATAGCTGGTATATAGGGAGGATATAGAATATGCCGATAACCCGTGGACAACTCCTTAAAGAACTAGAACCAGGACTCAATGCCTTATTTGGACTTGAGTATGATCGTTACGACAACGAACACGCAGAAATCTTCGAAAAAGAAAGTTCTGACAGAGCTTTTGAAGAAGAAGTTATGCTATCTGGTTTTGGTCAAGCTCCTGTGAAAGGTGAAGGTGCAGCCGTTACTTATGACACTGCAAATGAAGCCTACACTGCTCGCTATACACACGAAACTATTGCTCTAGCATTTTCGATTACTGAGGAAGCTGTAGAGGATAACCTCTATGACCGCCTAAGTTCTCGTTATACAAGAGCTCTAGCCCGTTCAATGGCGAACACGAAGCAGGTCAAAGCAGCAAATATTTTGAACAATGCGTTTGATAGTTCATTTACCTTTGGCGATGGAAAAGAGCTTTGTGCTACAGACCATCCAACTACAGGTGGTGGAACTCTCCGTAACGAATTGTCAACTTCAGCTGATTTGAACGAAACTTCGCTTGAACAGTCTCTAATTGACATTGCAGCGTTTATTGATGAACGTGGTTTGAAAATTGCCCTACAAGGCAAAAAATTAGTTATTCCACCAGCTCTACAATTTGTAGCGGAAAGACTTATGGCTTCAAACCTACGTCCTGGAACTGCTGATAATGATATTAATGCTACTCGTAGCATGGGAATGTTGCCTGATGGTTATGTAATTAACCATTTCTTAACAGATACAGACGCATTCTTTATCAAAACAGACGCACCTAATGGCTTTAAACATTTTGTTCGTGCTCCTATCCGTACTTCTATGGAAGGTGATTTCGAAACTGGAAATGTTCGCTACAAGGCTCGTGAGCGTTATAGCTTTGGTGTTTCAGACCCCCGTTGTGTATTTGGTTCTCCTGGAGCTTAATTGCTTTAGTTGAAAAATCTGCAACATTTAGAAAGGAGACCTTGCGTCTCCTTTCTTTTTTGTGTAATGTTTAATTTCCTGACAACTGCATGGTGCGGTTGACATTTGCCACGACAGGAGATTTAACATG
>CAACVF010000063.1_pt1 | contig 21244 bp, 38 predicted proteins | sample 2381781 | NCBI WGS metagenome assembly CAACVF01 (sample SAMEA5211967, study PRJEB30684) | marine metagenome | biome: Marine; feature: Epipelagic; material: Water | collected 2015-10-15 | depth 60 m | reverse complement strand
ATACAAGGTATAGATTACAAAAAGGCAACTTTGATTTTACAGTGGGTGGTTTGGTTCGTCAGCACCCTGTTTATCATATCCTTCCTATTGAGGATTTTTGGGTAAGTGGTGAAAACACTTTCAATGATTTAGCAGAAGACTTTGGATATTCAACACAATATGTCAATGGTGACTGGCATTGGTTTAATAATGGTGAAATAATAGCAACGTCAAATGATGAGTTCTACAAGCATTATTTTGGACAAGCTATAGCAAACTATAATAGAGAGCAATTAAGTGCCTTAGGAAACGTCTATGAGCTTTCTGTGGCTATTGGTGTTGCATATTACAAATACCATAACAACGCATGGCTACATACATGGCTAAATGTAATGCCTTTGCACTATGGTTTAAGTGACTATAGTTTTAAGTATGAAGATGCAGGATTAGACCTTGATGCAGGTATTGTAGCAGGGCTAAGAGTTACTAAGCACTTAGGTTTATTTGTAGAAGGTACATATTTAAACTACTGGGAAAAGCCAATTTATGAATGCAAGTTTGGATTTAACTATTTAATATTTTAACAATGAGCAGACTAATTACATTACTATTTATTACATCATTTTCATTTAGTCAAGGCTATGACTTTCAACAACTATGCTTAGACTGTGTTGAGCAGAATGGATTTTTTTGTGGTGATGACCCTGCTAATTGGACTCAATACGCACCAAATGGCTGTGTTCCTAATGGTGAAGGGGGGTTAGAGTATTTAAATGATGGCTGGGAAGATTGTGTAGATGGTTCAGACGAAGCAAACGCTGTTCCTACAACACCTGAAGAATGTGGGCCACCACCTCAAGAATGCGACACCATATATGAAATAGAATACATTTACGAAACAGTTATTGAATACGTAGATGTTATTGTTTACGATACTATAATAGAAACAGAATACGTGGAGATAGTGACACAAGAATATATTGACTGTGCTACAGGGTTGCCTTGTAATACAGGTATTGATGAAGTGTTAGATAAATCAAAAAATACAGGCTTAATGTATAACCTTAATGGTCAGCACATTAGAAAGCCTGAAAGTATATATATAGAAAATGGTCAAATTAAAAAAGTATTATAATGAATATATTTAAAGACGATAATAATTGGAATGAAAAAGCAATAATTGGTTTTGTTGCTTTTGTAATAATGTGTATAATAATGATAGCTGATTTGCTTACAGGCTGGTTGGGAAAAGATTTAATCATAAATGAATTTGTTTATGACAGCTTTGTTTGGGTTGTACTTGGTTGTTTTGGAATCAGTGGAGTAGAAAAGTTTTCAGGTAAAAAATGTGATAAATCTTGTAAATAATGAAAGAGCTTTCAGAAGATTCTAAGTTTGAAATAAGCCTAAAAACATTAGGCGGTATAGGTGTTTTAATTACAACGCTTGTAGGTATGTGGTTTACCCTTAATGCTTCTATAGATGAAGCTAAGCTATTGCCTTTACCACCTGAGCCTGAAGTTACTAAGTTGGAGTTTGATATGAAAGATCAGATGATACGTGCAACCATAATGACAACGCAAGAGGACGTTACAGAAATAAAAGAGGACATCAAATACCTTAGAGATAAAATAGACAAAATGCAATGAATATAACTAATCTAATATATGTCTTACTTACTATCTTATTTTTTATAATAGGTGTAGCTAGTGGTCAGGACTTTATTACTGAGTCTAATTTTGAAGACAAGATTGCTAAAGATATTGTTGCAGTAGAGTTTTGGGTTGGTTGGAATGAGTCTAATCAATTTGCAGAAATAGTTAAGCTTAATGACTGTGAAAAATACAGAGTTGATATAGGACGTTTTCCAAGTATACAAAAGAAGTATAATGTTACTTGCATACCTACAGTTATTATATTTGAAAGTGGAGAAGAAAAGGATAGGTTTAAAGCAAACATTATGTTCCAGTTAGACGCAACAAAAAAGGACGTGCAAAAAAGCATAGACAATTTGATGTTAGCAAAATTTGAATAATGAGAATAAGCAAAAATTTCACATTAGCAGAACTTACTAAAAGCAACACAGCTACAAGACTTGGTATTTCTAATACACCCGACAAGGAAGGAATACACAAACTCAGACTATTAGCCACTGAACTCTTACAACCTCTCAGGAATGCAGTAGGTGCTTTAAGGGTTACGAGTGGCTATAGGTCTGAAAGCCTTAACAAAGCAATAGGGGGTTCTAATAAATCTCAGCACACTAAATGCGAAGCTGTGGACTTACAGTTTGTTAAGCGTGGACGTATGGATAATATGAAAATCTTTAATGCTATTATAAACCATGCTATTGAGTTTGACCAAATTATTTTAGAGTTTGGTGGTGCAACAGCAGACAAGGATAGTGACTATCCTGACTGGATTCATGTAAGTTGGAAGGTAACAGGAAATAGAAGACAAATTCTAGTTGCTTATAAAGACGAAAACAACAGGACTAAATATAGACCTAAAAAGAACTACTACGCAATATGAGTATAATAGGAAAAATACTAAGCGGTAATGTATTGAAAGATGTTCATAACATTGTTGATACGTTACATACAAGCCCTGTCGAGAAAAAAGAAATAAAACTTAAATTTAAACAACTTTTAGCTGATGCTGAAAGTAAAGCACAAGAACAAGTTACGAGAAGGTGGGAAGCTGATAGCAAAGCGGGGTGGTTACCTGCTAATATCAGACCAATGACTCTAGCTTTTTTAACTATGATATTTGTAATAATATCATTTTTTGATGGTAACGTAGGGGGATTCACAATGAACCCAATGTATGGCCCAATCTACACCCAATTGCTATTAGTAATTTACGGATCATATTTTGCTGGAAGAACGATTGAAAAAATAAAAAAAATATAAAACAACTTAAAGAATATCGGTTACGCTTAACAAAGTCAGAACATGACAAGGTTATAGAATCAAGAAACAAAGACAATGAGATTATCTTGGTTATATCTGACCTTCATATTCCATACCATCACCCTGACTCTATTCGCTTTTTAAAAGCTATAAAAGAATACTACAATCCTACGCTTATTTTTAATTCTGGTGACGAGGCTGACTTTCACGGACTGTCATATCACGAAAAAGAGCAAACTCTAGATACACAGCATCAAGAAACACTTAAGGCTCGTAAGGTTTTTAAAGAGCTAGAGTCTATATTTCCAAATATGGTGCTTGTACATTCCAATCATGGCTCTATGCTTTACAGGCGTTCTAAAACGCATGGAATACCTAATTATATGTTAAAAGATTATAACGAAGTTATTGGCGTAGGAAAAGGCTGGAAATGGTACGCAGACTATAAGCACACTATGAACAATGGGCAAACAGTTTTTATGACGCACGGAATGAAAAAAAACGGCTTAGCCTTAGCTAAGGAAATGGGAATGTGTGTAATTCAAGGACACTATCATACGTGCTTTGAAATAGGTTACACAAGCAATCCAATGAATTTAAATTGGTCAATGATGGTAGGTTGCTTAATAGATGACAATTCAAGAGCTTATGCTTACAATAAAGTCAATAGTGCAAGAGTAATTTTAGGTTGTGGGATTATAATTAATGGACAACCAAAACTTTTGCCTATGGTCTTAGAACGTGGTGGTCGTTGGAATGGTAGAATTAATTAATTATATTTACATAATATGAGTGATAATAAACACATATACGTAAGAGATATTAAACTAGATGCGGAATATAGTTATGACAAAAATAGTAACAAAGTCTATAATACTAAAAAACTACGCAGACATTTTAATCTCATACTAAAGAACTTAAAATAGGATAGCACCTGCAACAGGGTTAATCTCCAGTTACCTGTATCGTGTTCAATGCAGGTGCTTTTCTATTCTATCCAATACGACTTTACATTTGCTGTATTGCCATATCTAGTGTTTACAGTAATGTATTTAGATTGTATGTTTACTCCTATTTCTTTAAGCTGTCTGATTACTCCTTGCAGGTCAGCAATTCCTAAATCATACATAGCATTAAATGTTGATATTGTTTTACCTTCTTTTAGGTAGTTATATAATGTGTGTTTTTGTGTTCCTTTTTTCATAATTAAGTAGTTAATAAATTCTTATAATATTCTTCTTTTACAGGATCATCTTCAATGACTCCTATTACTTTAAATTGAGCATCGCCTTGTTTTATTAATTGATTAACAAAGCTGTCTAGTTGTTTTTCTGTGCCTTTAAATTTGATATGGTTATAGCTTGATTCTATGTCAGTTGTTTCAACTCCTGATATAAATGGATCATTAAGTTGTACATTCCAATAACCCTTGCCTTGTATTATGTAATTTTTCATATATTAAAAATTAGTGTGATTAAAAATCTCCCTATAAAATAGCTTGTAGCTATTGTTAAAAATATCTTTGTTTTCATATCTATTTGTTTATTTGTTTAACAATGTACTCAACATCACCTAGCTTAGTAATATATTCAGTACGTTCATTAGAATCTTTTATATTGTCAGCTAAGACAAATAATTCGTATAAGTGGTCTAGCATTTTTTCTTTCATTATAAAGTGTATTAATAATTAGTATGACACAAATATATATAAAATAAACTTAATACGAAATAAAGTCTTGTTTATATTTATTAACAATACGAATGTTAATAACTATTAAATTAATTTAACTGTATGTCAAATTTATTTATTATTATTGCTGTATAATTTTAAATAATATAATTATGAATGAAAAACTAAAAAGGATTATAGGTTATGCTATGTATGAGAATGACTTAACTAAATTAGAGTTATCCGAGTATATGGATATGAGCTATCCTACAATGCTCAATAAGCTAAAGAATCCTGGCACACTAAAGATAAGTGAAGCCGATAGATTATGCAAAATATTAAATCTTAATTTAAATGAATTACTAACTAATAATAATAACAATGAATAAAAAAGATATATTAAATAGGTTATTTGTAGAAAATAATTTAACAGAAGAAGATGTTTTTAAGCATCAACATTACACTATAATAACAAGAAGCGGTATAGAGAAAATACAAGCTAATTTAAATATTTATTGTGAATATCAAGTTATTAAATGTGAGCCACATTTTGCAGTAGTTAAAGCACTAGGTGAAATAACAGATGAAAAATTTGTACAGACATTTGGTAGTGCTTTAAAAGGCAATTCATTTAAAGATGGTAATACTAATAGCTGGTATGTAATGGAGATGGCAGAAAAAAGAGCAATGTCAAGAGCAGTTTTAAAATTAGCAGGTTTTTACGAACTTGGTGTTTTTGGCGAAGATGAAAGCGAAAGTTTTAAAAGAAGTAATAATTAATAAATAAAAAGATATGTATAAAATTAACGGAAAAATAACTAATATAGAAGATCAAAATATAAACACAGCTAAAGGTGATTTTGTAAAAAAACTAATTACAATAGAAGAAACCGATACAGGTTTTAAACACATTATGCAATTTGAATTATTTGGACAAACATCTATTGATGTAATTGAAAGTTCAAAGAAGTTAGCTGTAAATCAATATGTAGATATTGACTTTTACATTAAGTGTAGAGAATATAAAGGTAAGTTTTATAATACTCTAATGATTAAAAATTGTAGAATAAGATCTGAAGAAACTATGGAATCTTTAGCGAGTGATAATAATACACCATTTTAATAATAGCCCCCTTGAAATATAGGGGGATTTTTATATATTTAACTATGAGAAAAACTTATTTCAATCACGATAGTACAGCTAGGAATGACTATCGCATAATAAAATTAAGAGCTTCATTAGGTTATGAAGGCTATGGTATATTCTGGGCTTTACTAGAAATGTTGTTCACAGAAGAAAACAAGATTTGTAAAAGCCAATACGATATACTAGCTTTTGGTTTACAATGTGAAACAGAAAAACTAAGATCAGTTATAGAAGACTTTGATTTATTTGTAATAGAAGACAACTGTTTTTATTCTAAGCGTTTAAATAATCAAATAGAACAGATAAATAATAAGTCTATTAAGGCTAAAGAAAGTATTAATAAAAGATGGAATAAAGAAAAAAATATACGAACGTATAACGCTAGTAATACTAGTATAAGTAAAAGTAATAGTAAAGTAAATAAAAGTATAGAAAAAAGAATAGAGGACTTTAAAAAGTCCATACACGCAATTAAAGATATTAGTGATGAAGATAAAAATGACTTTTTCCTTTACTGGACAGAAAAAAATAAAAGCGGTTCTAAGTTTAGAGCTGAGATGCAAAAGACATTTGACATAAACTTAAGATTAAAAAGGTGGTCTTCTAATGGGTTTAGTAAAAGCCAGAAGTATAAATTCCCAGAATACTATGATGAATACACATACAAGAAATTAGATAATAAAGGTCAACAGGAATATATGAATCATTTAAAAGAACTAGGCTATGAAACAGTATATAGTCCAACAGCAGGTACTGTGTGGCGTAAAAAACACAAAGTATGATAGAAGTATTAAAACATTTATTTGGCATTTGTGGTGAGCCACATATCAACATATTTACAATAATAATGACAACACCAATAGTATCTTATTTAATTTATAAATTTTACAGATGAAAGAATATCAATTACAAAAAGCAGTATGCAAATACTTAGACTTACAGAATGTTTTATACTGTGGATCAATGGGCGGACAGTATCAAGCACATATGTCACAGAGAATAAAGGCAAAAAAGTCTGGTTATAAAAAAGGATTCCCAGATTTATTTATTTATGAACCTAGAGGTAGTTATCACGGATTAGCAATAGAACTAAAAGTAGGTTATAATAAACCTACATTAGAACAAATAAATTGGGCAAAAAAATTAACTGAAAGAGGTTACCTTGCTATGACAAGCAATGGATTAGACCAAACAATAGAAATAATAGACACCTACTTAAAATTTTAAATGAAAGTAAAACCGACATTTTTTAATAGTAGAAATGAAAGATTACACTGGGATTATGAAGATACTAACAATTGGTTGTTTAAAATAATCTATCGAATAGGCACAACATGTAAAGAACAAAATTATATATTGAGGGACTTAAAACAAGACAAAAACATCATTGGATATATTTATAAAAAAATACACCAAAAATTTGATGTCATTGAAATTGAAGTCGATAGGTTCACAAAAACAGAATACGATATGGCTAAAAACATTGGAGTACCAACAGTATTAGATTGTGTTAAAACTAAACCACTATATAGAAAAAAACTACGAAAAGCTAAAACAAATAGCCGAAAAGATTACCAGTTGCAAGAAGTATGATTGTGATGATTTATTGCACGATACAATATTAGCTTTATACGATAGTGATAAGGAAAAAATAGAAAAACTAATAGACAAAAAAGAGTTAATTTTTTGGATAGCACGAATAATGGTTAATCAGTATCATAGTAAAACGTCCCCCTTTTATAAAAAGTATAGAAAATACTATACTCTTTTAAATGACAAATTTGTATTAGGAACATGGCAAGACCAATATATTAATGCAACTCCTGAAAGAATACACAGGATAATAGAAGAAGATGGAGTAGAGCTAAAAAAACAATTTGAAAAAGACTTAGAACGTGTTAACAAAAAGCTAAAGCAAATACACTGGTTCGATTCAGAATGTTTCAGAATATACCACCAAACAGGAATGTCGTTATCACAATTTTCAAATCAATGTGGTATTTCAAGGAATACTATTTATAAATCAGTAATTAAAGTAAAAAAGATATTTAATGAAGAATTCTAAACCACGTGGACTCGGAGATAAAATAGAACAGTTCACTGAAAAAACAGGAATAAAAAAGGTAGTAAAAAAAATGTTTGGTGATGACTGTGGCTGTAGTGAACGCAGGGATAAGCTCAACGCTATGTTTCCAAACTTTAGAAATATACGTCCTTTTACTAAAGATGAGAAAGCAATATATGAACAAGTGATGCCTGATGTTGACAAAACAACGACAGTAACAAAACAGCAACAATATATATTAAATGGAATATATAAAGCTGTATTCAACACAGATGCTAAGTTTACTAATTGTAGTCCATGTGTTAAAAGAACATTAGATAATTTGAGAAAAGTATACGAAAAAAGCTGTGACCTATGAGCCAGACATTTAGATTTTGTTGTAGTTGCGTAAGAGTAACACTAATGGAAAAAGGCAAATGCCACTTTTGTAATGGTGATTTTATATTAACTTCACCTAGTGATAACTTACATAAAGTAGATAGACGTGCAAAAGCATACGAAAATATATTTTGATTTTTTTGGTTATGATGAAAGCTCATACATTGAGTGTGAGTTCTGTGGTTCAAAAGCTGTGGATATACATCACCTTGAACGTAGAACAGGCAATAAAATTACCAACAACTACGTAGAGAACTTGGTGGCTTTGTGTCGTGATTGTCATAATAAATGCAACGAAAGTAGCTTCAATATGTATGTAAGGATAAAACATTTAGAGCTAGTATGTTTGCAAATACATGGATTAATACAATTAAATAAAAAATTAGATGGAATTAGAAAAGGTAAAAATTGAACAACTAGAACCAGCAGCGTATAATCCTAGACAGATAAGTACAAAGCAATATAAGGATTTAAAAGAATCAATTACTAAATTTGGAATAGTCGATCCCTTAATAGTAAACAAAAGCTCTTACACTATAGTAGGTGGTCATCAGCGTTATAAAATATGCAAGGAGCTAGGCTACAAAGACATAGCATGTATTATCTTAGACTTAAACAAAGAAGAAGAAAGAGAGCTTAATATAAGGCTAAATAAAAATACAGGTGAGTTTGATATGGATTTGCTTAGTAGTTTCTTTGATGTTCCTGAATTAAAGGAATGGGGGTTTAAAGAAATAGACTTAGATATTAACATAGACAAGCTAGTAGAAGACACAGAAGACGTAGCAATACTAACTATAAAAGAAGATGACCTAATAAAAGCAGAGCAACTATATAAAGAACTTAAAGAAAGAGGGTTTGATGTTAAGAAAAAATAATAGAATAACGGAATAAAAACGGAATCAATGAATAAATTTCCAAACAAAGCAACAAGATTTAGTTCTGAAAATCAACCAGAAAAACGTGGAAGACCTAAAGGTAGCAGGAATGTAGCTACTGTATTAAAGGAATTATTGTCAGTACAAGATACTAATATGGGTGGTGTCGGTGACTTTGGCTCACCAATAGCTAAGATGTTAATACAAATTGCGTTCCATAAGGATAGTAACAATAATGAAAAGCTAAAAGCAATAAAAGAAATACTAGACAGAATAGAAGGATTGCCAGATCAAAACGTCAATGTATCAGCACAGCCCCCATCTTGGATTAATGAAGATAATTTTTTAGGTGATGATTTATATGATGACCCCTTTGATGATGACGAAACAATCTAAGCCATACTATGATTTAAAAGGCTCTAATAAGCGGATATGTGTATTGCAAGGGGGTACAAGGAGTGGCAAGACATACAGCGTTCTAATAGCTCTAATTGAGTTTGCGTATAAGAATAAGGGTAAAGGGTTATACATTACAATAGCACGTCAAACCTTGCCTAGTTTAAAGGCTACATCAATGCGTGATTTCTTTGATATACTAAACAAAGAGGGGCTGTATGATGAACGTAACCACAACAAATCAAATCACATTTACATATTGTATGGTAACTATTTTGAGTTTATAAGCTGTGATTCTGAGCAGAAGGTTAGGGGAAGACAGCGTTCGGTGTTATTTATGAATGAAGGAAATGAGTTCAGCATGGACAGTTTTATCCAGTTGTCGCTTAGAACCAAATACAAAATAATAATTGACTTCAACCCTAGTGAGGAGTTTCACTGGTTATATTCACAAATAATAGACTCAGATAGAGAGGATGTGGATTTTTTTATATCAACATATAAGGACAACCCATTCTTAGAGCCTGCAACAATAAAAGAAATAGAACGTCTAAAAGAAGTAGACGAAAATTTATACAGGGTTTTTGGTGAAGGTTTGCGTGGGGTATCAACTGAAACCATCTTCCCTGTATTTAATATAATAGACGAAATACCAGACAATGCAAAAGAGGTGGCATTAGGATTAGATTTTGGCTATAGTGCTGATCCTACAAGTTTGGTTAGAGTTTACACACATGACTTAGATTTGTATATAGATGAGCTAATATATGAACGTGGCTTAACAAATCAAGACATAGGAAACAGAATAAAAGAACTAAATATAGACAGAAGGTCAGAGTGTTTTGCAGACTCGAGCGAGCCCAAGAGTATCGAGGAAATCTTTAGAATGAGCGTTCTAAATATAAAGGGGGCTCGAAAGGGACACGATTCTGTACGTATTGGAATAGACGTTATGAAAAGACATAAGATCAATATAACAAAAAGAAGTGTTAACACAATCAAAGAATTTAGGAATTATAAGTGGATTAAGGACAAGAATAATCAAATCACTAACAAGCCAATAGATGCTTTTAATCATACTATAGATGCTGTTAGATACGTGTGTTTAAATAAGCTGATGGTGTCCTATTCAGGCAAGTATTATATTAGTTAGACAAATTAGTAAAAATTATATTTATAAAAAATGAAGCAGATTAAATTAACAGTTCCTAATAATTGGAATGACATAACAGTAAAACAATATCAAGAACTTATAATAATACTTGATAGCAAGAAAAAAGAAAAACAAAAGATAATGGAAATGGTGTCATTATTCTGTGGTGTAAGCAAAAAGGATTTAAAGAACTTTGCTTATGGTGACGTTGAAAATATAGGCAATATCCTAAAGAAGATGACCAATGAAGACCCAACAGAAATTAAAATGACTAAGCATGTTAAGTTTAAAGGACATGACTATTCAGTAATACCTAATATGTCAGAAATGACTACAGGTGAATTTGTTGATTTAGAGAGCTATTGTGAAAATGTGACAGAAAACCTACATAAAATAACAGGTGTTTTGTATAGAAAACAAACAGAAAAAGTAAATAGGTGGGGACGTTATAAGGTCGAGGATTATGATCCTAACCCTGAAAAACAGGAGCTAATGTTGGATTTTCCAATGGGTTATGTGCTGGGTGTCCTTAATTTTTTTTTTCATTTAGGCGAGATACTTTTGATAGATTCAGCCAATTATTTGGGAAAACTGAGGTAGTGCAAAACGAGGGAGAACCTAACCAACGAATAGTAAGAACAGAAGATAGATACAAGGAAAAGTGGGGCTGGTATGCAATTTTGTATGAATTAGCAAATGGTGACATACTGAAGATGGACGATGTAACGAATATAAAAATATATCAAAGTTTAACATTCCTATCATACAAGCAAGATAGGTTTATATTAGAAAAAGAAAATGGCAAATAATAGCAATCCGACACCAAACAATATGACGTATCGTCAAATGATTGACACGTTTAGTACAATAGCTACAAATCACTATCAAATACAATCTTTCAATTCAGGTAGCTTAAATGATGTAGATTTAGAAAAGCTAGATGTTACTAAATTTCCTTTGCTATATGTAACACCTAATCCTGCTGTTGTAGATGCTCAAACACTAACGTACAGCTTTGATGTTATAGTAGCCACAATAATACAAGAAGACTTTGCAGATTTAGATGATGCTTATACTGAAATGCTATTGATACTAAAAGACGTTATAGCAGAATATAGACAAGCACAGGAAACAGCTAGTTATGTTGACCAGCGTACTGACCTTGTATTGCCTATAACATGTGAGCCATTTACCAGTAGATTCGCTAATATGCTAACTGGCTGGGGTGCAACATTCCAAATAGTATGCAATAATGAGAACAACCTTTGTGCTGTTCCTATAAATCCTAATACATAATGGCATACGAAAACAGCATACAAGTATTACAAAGGTTTGGATTAAAGCAAGTAGAGGACGCTAAACGCAATTTAAAGGACTCTAAGAACTTATCTAGGAAAATCAAGTCACAAGTAATAGGTGACTTTAAAGCCTCTCCTGTGGTCAAATTTACTATGCCTGAGTATGGTGCTTTTGTAGATACTGGTGTTAAGGGTACAGGAGTTGAACCAACAAGTGATGATGCACAGCCTTTAAAGATGAAGACTGTATTGAATAGTAAGTTTGCAAATTTGATGTTTGGATTTAATAAGCAACCAGCTTTTAAGAAATCTAAGTCAATGATACCACCAAAAGTATTAGATAAATGGGTTATTCAAAAAGGCATAAAAGGAACTAGAGATGCTAAAGGTAGGTTTATATCTAGAAACTCTATTAAGTTTGCTATGGCTATTTCTATACACAGACAAGGGCTAACAGGTACAGGGTTCTTTACTAAACCACTAGGACGAAATTTGGGAATAATGTACATGGATTTAGAAAAGGCTTACGCAAAAGATTTAAAAGAAAATTTAATAAAAGAAGAATACTTCGTATAATATGGCTACAATACAGATAACACAAATACCAACACAAACAGGAACATATACAGGAACTAATACCTTTGATGAATGTTTACCTTCTAACTACTGGCCAATAGCTCCAATTACAGTTAGAATTACTGACGATCTATCCGCATTCTATAAAGTTAAATATATACTTAAAGTATATAAGGATAGTGTATCAGTATCGAATCAGCTAATGACATTGAAACAAAGAACAAATAATAACTCAACAACCACAAATCAAGTTGCTATGTTTGATATTAAAGACATAGTAAATACACAACTTAAATTCACTAATAGAGATTCTAATTCAACCACAAACGAAATACACACAATAGGTAAGAATGTAACAACTAAACTATTTTCTAAAAATTATAGAACTCTATCTAAAATCATTGTTGTTGCAACATGGGAGAGGTCTACATCAACAACAGCAGCACCTGAAGAACAAACAGGAGATACAACACAAATGACAATGTACTTCAACCCAGCAACATTTAGATTGTTTCAGGTGGTTAATGAAGACGTAAATCCATTGAATCAATACTTTATAAATGGTTCTACTAGCAACGCTTTAACTAATGTACAAAGAGAGTATGATGTAAGACAGAGAAACAGATGGTTAACTGTATCATTATTAGATGGGCGTATCAACTATGTATCAGCACAGTATTGTTATCATACATTAGGCTTTTTAAATAAAAGCGGTTGGGGTTCTGATGGTCAATATATAGCTTTAAAATACTATACTAAAACTGGTGTTCAAACAGGTAGCACATATACCTTTAAAAATGACACCACACAAGGTGGCATATTACCAGCTTCAAGCAGTGCAATTAGTGACTATATGATGTTTGCAGGAGTAGGAACAAGAAATTTATCAGCGTATGTAGGAGCTTGTTTTAAAGATAATGTTGCTTTAACACCTTTTGACGGACAACCAGCTAACATAACTAATTGGGCTTACTATTCAATACAATTAGTGAATAATCAAGCAGGTACAGGCGAAAAGTCTAGGCTATATTATTTTGTAAAAGATGATGAGCTGTCAGAATTTACTGACATCAATAGCAACACTTTTATTGTAAATTGTCAAAGTCAACCAGTTATAAGATTAGGCTGGATTAATGAACTAGGGTCATGGGATTATTATAATTTTAGAGGTGGTTTTGTTGAAACATTAAGCACTGATAAAAGCCATTATTCAAGTATGATAGGTTCAGAAGAATTAAACGTAGGGACTGTTTATACCTTTGATACTTGGAGTAGAGGCAAAAACATATTAAAAACCAATACATCACTAAAAGCAACTGTAGAAAGTCAATATATGTCACAGCAACAAGCACAATTATTAGAGCCTCTTTTCTCATCTCCTAGTGTTATGATTATTGACAATGGTTTAATAACACCAACATTCGGGGGTGCATCACAGCCTGTGGTATTAACTAGCAAATCTTTTGAACGTAAAACAACAGCAAAAAACAGAATAGAAATCAAATACACATTTGAAATAGAGTATGCAAATCAATTAAATACTATACAATAATGAGCAAAAGAGTAAGGCTAGTAGCTTATAGAAATGCTGATACATCTACAACAGTAGAAACAGGGTACGAATTAGATTTGCAGGGTGATCCATTAGTTGCTTTAAATTTCCAATTTAGTGACATTAAGGAACCACAAACACGTAAAGCTAGTTACAGTCAGACATTTAAGTTGCCATTTACAGACAATAACAACGAGTTTTTCCAAAACTGGTATAATGTAAATTCAGAAACATTAGTTTTTAATACTAGAACTAAATTCAGTGCTGCTCTTTTTGTTGGAACAACTTTACAATTTGAGGGCTTTATACAACTAAAAGCTGTATATAAAAAGGCTGGATTGTACGAGGTGGTCTTATTATCTAATACCGCAGACCTATTTACAAATATAGGAAGTAAGCTATTAAAAGAGGCTTTTTTATTGCCTAATGGATTTGACTACACACAAGAATATAATCACGATTTTACAGATACTAACATTAAGGCTAGTTGGGACGGATCAACAGATGGATTTTCAAATATAGCAGGAGATTCATTAAGAGATACTTCAGTTGATGTTCAGAAGATAATGTATGATATGAGGGTTACGCAAGAGAGATTTTTCTTTCAAGAAGGCACAGGACTATATTTAGATATGTCAGCGGCAGACATTCTTGCTTTTCCAGACACTTTTTCTAATGCACAATACTTCCAAATTCCTATAACACAGCTTAGACCTTCTATGCAATTAAAAGAGGTATTTAATAGAATTATAGAAAATGCAGGTTTTAGTTATACGTCAGTTTTTTTGTCTGGTTCATATTTCGGCAAATTGTATATGACTTTGGGTGGTTACTTAGGAGATCAACAACTACCTATGTTTAATTCAACAAGTTTTGAAGGGGGAGAAATGAGTGCAGCTAGTAATGAAGAATGGGGAAGTATAGATAAAACAGATATGCTTGATTTAGATGGAGCTCCAATACCTGTTCTGGGGGGAATAGGCACTTGTGTAAGTCCAGCTAGTTTGACAAGACATTGGCAAGCAGAAGAAGATAGTGGTTTATCTTGTTTAAATGATCCCTACAATATGTGGAATACACAATATCATTATGTTACTAGACAATTTCCATCAATGATTAATGTAGAATTAAGACACGCACTTTCTAAAAGTGCCATTAATGCTTGTGAAGGAATTATGCTAGGTTTTAAAATTTGGCTTAGAGAATGGGACACTGTTAATAATGTTGAAGGGGAAGATATTGCTGGCACAGAAACTGTTATACCTCTATATGAATCAGGGTTTACACAGCAGCTATTTACTCACGATATTTCCCTTACTTCACTGGGTATTGGTCAAAGTGCAAGAATTATGATGACAATAGAAAATGCACAAATCTCTGGGCTAGCTCCTAATATAAATTACACTACAGGGCCAGTATCGGGTGTTGTTCCTTGTGGTACTGGTTATTATAATAGAATTAGCTCTGAGTGGCTTCCGTTTTCATCATCAGTTTATGGAGCTGGACAAGGTGGCATTGACATTCCTTCTTGTATCGATCCATCACATACTCAAAAAGACTTTTTAATAGACATCATACAGCGTTTTAACTTAGTAATTATACCTGATCCCGAAAACCCTAACAACCTGCTTATAGAGCCTTACAGCGATTTTCTGGCTTCTGGTGACTTAAAGCTATGGACAGATAAATTGGACTTGTCTAAAGAGATTATAATAAAAGATACTACATCACTACAAAAGCAAAATGTTTTATTAACTGACTTACCTGACATAGATTTAGCAAATAAAAGGATAGCCGAGAGTGTGCCTGAATTAGATGTATATGGTAAATATGATGAACTAACAACAAACAACGAATTTGCACAAGGAAAATTTACAAACAACCCATTTTTTGCACCATACATAAATGGACGTATACATCAAAATGTAGACGATCAGTTACCCTCGCAGATAGTAAATATGCCTGTTCATTATGAGTATACCTATGAAGAAGTTGTAGGTGGATATGAAAATCCATGCAAACCAACTAAGCCTAAATTATTCTTTTATAGAGGTACGACAGCTAGTTCTTTATCAGACACTTCAACTGTGGTTACCTATTATATGCACAATCAAGATGCTACTGACGCAGAAATAGATACTTTTTCTTTTAATACTTTTCCTATTTGTACTCCTTTTGATATAGGTGGTACAGATAACACATATACATTGACTCCAGCTACTAGCTCTTTATATTTTAGTGCTAAACCCCCATTAGTAGGTGATTTAACTATTTTTAATTATACTAATGCTGAGGGAACATGGTTTGATAATTCTCTTTATGGCAAGTACTGGAGAACATATTTGAATAGCATATATAATCCAAATGCTAGAATGATGGAATGCTATCTTGATTTAAATGAAGTTGATATTGCTACCTTTAAATTTAATGACGAGATATTTATCAAAGACACATATTGGAGAATTTTAAAAATATCTAATTATCAAGTAGGATCAAGAGTAACAACAAAAGTAACACTGTTAAAAGTATTAGACACCTCTATACCTTGTGCTGATTGTGACTATGTAGTAGGTACAGATACTGACGGAAATAACACTTATAATAATGTTTTTTATTATTGGTGTCCTGAAGATAACCCCTCATGTAACCCTACAAGTTTGCCTTTAAATCTTCTAGCAAATGAATCTTGTTGCACGTGTCAAGGTGGAACACCTTTAACAATGTATCAACTTGTAGCAGGTCAGGACTTATATCTTTGCCTAGCAGATACAGGTAGTTTTCCTGTTGATGTATTAAGTAGGTTTGGAGTAAAAAATATATTACAAAAAGGAATAACAAAAACTATATTCAGTGGCTTATTTGGAAAAAAGGGATTAATAACAGGCTCTAATACATCTAAGTTTTCACAACCTATCTTAACTCCTAATGCAGATGATATAGTTATTAAGTATACTAATAATCAATATAATACTCCAGCGGTGTCAGGTGAAACGCATAGAATAGTAATGAATGGATATACTAGGGGTAGCGTGAGGGGTTATGCTTATCCACAAGGCAATAGTGCAAATGAACAAATTAAAATCCCTTACAATACAAATATGGCTGTCCGTATCTACTGTATTTCTACTGTTGTTGGTGGTTCTAATACGACTTATACTGTGGGTTCTACTGAGGCTTTAGTTTATTTAACAGCATTTGTAAATAGTGGTGGAAATATAACGCAATTAGGAACAGCAAATGGAAAGCTAGAATCAGAATTGTTAGAAAGTGGAAAAGCAAAGACATGTAGTTTAACTATAGTAGATAGTCATGGGGTAATGCAGATAGGTTTAAATGATACACAAACAGATACAATAAGAACTTGGCAAGTTATGATAGACCTCTCTATAAATAGAATATCAAATTTAATTACACCTTTTGACGAGAACTTTGCAATATATCAAAATAGTAACGGAATTTTATTCCAAGATGCACGCAGATTAATATGGAACTAATACAAAAACACATAAAGCTATCAACAGAAATGATGGTTACAGAATTAAAGATTGTTAATACGATTGACATATATGGACACAAAGATTTGAATTTCGTATATGGAATGAATGAAAAACATACAAGTATAAAAAGAATGTTTAAAGAAATAAAACGGATATTATGGCAGAAGAAGTCACAGTAAATATAAATGTAGTAGGAGCAGACAAGGGAACTAAGGCTGTAAAGGACTTAGGCAAGGCTGCAAAAAACACCACTAAAGATGCTAAGAAGATGCAAACAGGTGTTATGGACGCATGGGGTGAGGTTAATATACTAGGCACTAATTTAGGTTCAGTAGCAAAGGCTTTTACATCAACAGCTAAGACTGCCAAGTTAATGTTTAAGTCTATCTATATGGGTATTGTATCTACTGGTATAGGAGCATTTGTTTTAGCAATAGGTTCTCTAGCTGCTTATTTTACATCTACACAAAGGGGTGCTGAAAAGTTGGAAATAGCTTTGGCTAAAATGGGGGCTACAGTTAAAGTGCTTATAGACAGAGCATCTAGTTTTGGTGAGGGATTATTAAAGATATTTAAAAGGGGTGGCTTAAAAGAAGGAATAGACCAAATGAAAGACAGCTTTAAGGGTGTGGGTAAAGAAATAAAAGAAGACGTAAAGCTGATGGGGGAATTGACACAAAGGTCAATAGATTTAAGAAAAGCCGAAAGAGCTGTGAATTTAGAAACAGCTAAAAGACGTGCTGAAGTAGAACAATTAAAACTAATTGCAGAAGATCAATCAAAAGCTGAAGATGTTAGATTAGCCGCAGCTCAAAAGGCTTTTAACGTAGAGCAAAGCGTATTAGATATTAGAATTAAAAATGCTAAAGAAGCCGTTGCTATTCAAAGAGAGCAAATGGCTACTTCTGAAAATTTAGAAGCTGACCAAGAAAAATTAACTCAATTAGAAATTAATTTAGCTAATATAAAACAAGAGTCTTTCACAAAACAAATAGAGCTAAACAACAAAGTAAATTCAATAATAAAAGAAGGCGAAACACTTAAAGAACAATCTCGATTAAAAGAAGAAGCAGAAAAGAAAAAACTAGACCAACAAGCTGCAACTGACTTAGAAACTTTAAGACAAGCAAATGCAACAGAACAAGAAAATGAACTATTCCAAGCTCAACAGAAATATGAAAAGCTAATTGCACTAGCTAATAAATATGGTCAAGACACTTCAACCATAACCGAAACTTATGGGAAGCAAGTACAAGACATAAATAAAAAGTATACAGATGCTGAGTTAAAAAATGAAAAAATAATACAGGACACTAAAAATAAGATGATAATGAGTAGCATGTCAGCACTCACAGGAGCCTTAGAAAAAGACTCTGCAGCGGCTAAAGGTATAGCGGTAGCACAAGCACTAATTAACACTTATCAAGGTATTACGTCCGCTTTAGCTATGAAGCCTTCAGGGCCTTGGAATTTTGTTCAAGCTGCTGCAATAGGAGTACAAGGTTTTGCTGCTGTAAAAAACATAATGAAAACAGACGCATCAGGTAGTAGTAGTAGTGGTGGTGATAGTGGTGGCGGTGGTGGTGGTGCTGCTCCTCCAACCCCTTCAGGTATTGGTGGTGAATCTTTAATTCCTTCACAACTTACTGAACAGCTTTCTGGTACTGAAACACAGCCTGTTCAAGCGTATGTAGTAGAAACAGATATTAGCGAGAGTCAAGCACTACAACAAGAACTAGATTTACAAACAACATTATAAACAAATAAGTAGTTTATATATTTATAAAAAACACATAAAATGAAGAAACCAAAAATTGTAGAATTAATCATAGACGAAACAGAGGACATATTCGGAATACAGGCTATTAGCTTAGTATCTAATCCAGCTATTGAGAGAGGGTGGGTTGCTATGTCTAAAGACAAGTTTGTGTCACTAGCAAAAATAGATGAAGAAAAAAGAACGCTTATAGGCGTTGCTCTTATTCCTGAGAAACAAATTCCTAGATTTGACCAAGAAACAAATGAAGACTATCTAGTATTCTTTTCTAAAGAAACTATTGAAAAAGCACAAGAGCTATTTATGAATGGTCTTAAAAATAACAATGCAACAGTAGAACACGCAAAAGATGTTGATGGTGTTAGCGTTATAGAAACTTGGATAAAAGAAGACAAGAACGATAAGTCTAATTTGTATGGTTTTCAAGACGTACCAGTAGGTAGTTGGTTTGTAAAAATGAAGATATATAATGACGATGTATGGCAAGAGGTTCGGGAAAATAAATTGCGTGGATATAGTATAGAGGGCTATTTCGTTGATAAGGTAGTAGAGATGCAGAAACAAGACATTTTAGACTTAGCAGAAGAATGTGTTGAGTGTGAACAAAAAGAGCTGTTAGAAGGCATAAAAGACATCTTGCTAAACGCAGAATTAAAGCCAGATAAGACATTAGATGGAACGCCTGTATATAGAGATATAGAAAAAGCAGAGCTATATGGTGAGCTATTCTTTGATTGTTCTGGTAGCCATGCACACGAAATAGACGGAGAAACATTCTACATGGGTTGCAAGACACATGGTGAATTGTTAAAGAAACGCAAAAAGAAGATTAAGTATAAATCAGCACAATACAGAACTAAGGACATGGCTAAATACTCATGGGATCAATGTATGCGTGACCAGATGCGAGAATATGGAAATGAAGAAACAGCTGCTAAGGTCTGTGCTGCTATAAAAAATAAAACTGTTAATCGATAGTTTTTAAATTTGAAATGGAACAATAACTAATTATTAATATATATAAAAAAAGATTCAAATGGATTCACTAAAAAAAATTAAAGAACTATTAAAGTTTACAAAGAAAAAAACATATAAAATAAATATGTATGCAGAAGCTATCCTAGACGATGCTAGAGTAATTGCTACTGACTCAGAACAATTTGAAATTGGAGCTGAGGTCTACGTTATTAATGACGAAGGTGCAGTTGAAAGTTTAAGCGAAGGTATCTACACTATGGAAGATGGCTCAAAAATAAGAATTGATGCTGAAAGTAGAGTAGCTGGTTTTGGTGAAGAAGAAGAAGTAGTAGAAGAAGAAGTGACTGAAGAAGTGGTTGAGGAGTTAGCTGAAGAATCAGTAGCAGAAGATACTGACTGGGCTAAGACATTTGAAGAAATGAAAGACCGAGTTGCTGAATTAGAAAAAGCAGTATTCGGTGAAAAGGCAGCTGAGGACACAGAAGACTTAAACAAGACTGAAATGTCAGCAGACATTATAGGTGAGTTAACAACAGAAATTGAGTCACTAAAATCAAAAATAGTAGAACTTAGCGAACAACCCGCTAGTGAAGGTGTAAGTGTTTCACCTAATACAAGCACAGAACCAGTAAATTTGTCAAAGCTATCTGTGAAGGATAGAGTTGCTTATTATATAAACAAAAACTAATTAATTATTTTAAAAATGAAAAAAAATATTTCTAAAAAATATGAGATGGGACAGTCTGTAACATCTAATTACGCAGGTGAAGCAGCTCAAGGTTATATATCGGCAGCTTTACTTTCAAATTTAACTATTGCTAACAATGAGTTAACATTATTAAACAACGTATCGTACAAAGCTAATTTAAGAAAAATCACAGTAGCAGGTGCAGCTGGTAATTTGATGGCTGACAACACGTGTGCTTTCACTGACAAAATATGAGATGGGACAGTCTGTAACATCTAATTACGCAGGTGAAGCAGCTCAA
>CAACVF010000070.1_pt1 | contig 21326 bp, 33 predicted proteins | sample 2381781 | NCBI WGS metagenome assembly CAACVF01 (sample SAMEA5211967, study PRJEB30684) | marine metagenome | biome: Marine; feature: Epipelagic; material: Water | collected 2015-10-15 | depth 60 m | reverse complement strand
GCAAAAAAAAGAGGAGTTGTTTTAGGTAATACTAAAAACTTAAAACAAGCTGCAAGAAAAGGTAATGTTAAAAAGAAATTGTTAGCAGATGAGAAAGCTAGATCTGTTAATAACATTATATTAGATCTTAAAAAATATGGTGTAACTACATTATCTGAAATTGCAAAAGCTCTGAATGCAAGAGGAATTCCTACAGTTAGAAATGGTGAATGGTATCCTTCTACTGTAAGGAATTATGTAAATAGATGTTCTGTTAATGTTCATCTGTAATAGAAACAATATGTGTCTAAAAGATAAACTATACAAGGTCATTTAGACACCAATTAAAAAGGAGTAAAGATGATACAGTTGATTAAAAAGTATAAAGAGCAAATTAAGTTTGCTGCCGAGTGCATAACATTTCTTTTAATGTTAGTTGCAATGTATTTTTTCACTATAGTTATGTGTGCGTTGTCAGATAAGTGTGCTGCATACTATGGAATGATGGGAGGCATATAATGAAATTAACTTCTTATGCCAGAAGAGAGATAGGATCTAGCTCTATCCCTAATTTAGTTTTAACCGATCAAGGTTATATAGGTTTCAGCTCACCGAATGATGAGTTGGAAAAGGCAATCAATGCCTTACAAGGACAGGAGGCTACAAATGACATAGCTAACTTACCTAAAGTTAAAGCTGGTACTATTTTAGAACCGGCAATACTTAAACTATTCCACGATGAACTAAAAATGATTTGTGCTGAACAAGGAAAGCTCCCTCTAGATATAAGTGTTCCGGATAAAGCATACTTCTATGAGGTTGATGGTGGAAAAATAGGTAGCTCCCTTGATGCAAAAATGTATCTTGAGAAAACTTTAAACTTAATTGACTATTCTAAAAGCTCCCACAGCTTGAATGGTAAGGGTGTGATTGAGATTAAAAATTCTTCTGGGGCTGCCTCTGATCCTGTACCGGAAATTTATAAACTCCAGGTACAATCTCAACTCTTAACTACCGGTTATAACTATGCCATCTTGGTTAGGTTAGTTAGGGGTTGGGAGTTACAATGGTTTGTTTATAAACCAAATAAAGAAATACAAGATAAGTTAATTAATGCTGCTGTAGAATTTTGGCATAGAGTTGATGGTATCATGCAAGGTGATAAGCTACACTACGCAGCTGCTAATACAAAAGAGGCATCAAAGATCTTTAAAGGTAATGGATCTAAAGATGTAATTAACTTTGATAGCAACAATGAACTACCACAATTAATAGATGATTATCTATCTGCTGATAAAGCAATCAAAGCATCTAAAAAAATCCAGGACACAGTATCAATAAGAATGAAAGAGATCCTGGGTGAGCATGAGAAAGCTGAATGCCAGGGATATATGATCAATCATTCTACTTATGAAAGAGCTAAAACTAAAACAATTAAAGTTGAAGGTGCAGCTCCTACAATAACTAGAAGGTTCACCATAAAGGATATGAATGGATGATGATCCAAGAAAATACTTTCAGATCAATGCCTATCTATTGGCAAGAAAAGAAAGTGCCAGGAAAGTTAGAAACAAGATCTATGAAAAGACCGGTCTTGAACTTGAGGTTCCTTTTGTTGAGGAGCTTATTGAGTATGTGGCTATGGCAGCCATTGAAGGTCTTAAAATGCAAAATCAAATCTTCACAATACATGTTGATAAAGGAGCAATAAATGAACCAGAAGAACCAGAAGGAAACGATGATGACGAAACCCAACACTAAAAGTATAGTTGAGGCTTTAAGTAAGTTTCAACAAGAGGCTAATGTAGCAGTTAAGGATAAAAAAAATCCTTATTTCAAATCAAATTATGCTGGATTAGAAGATGTAATAGCAGCTGCTAATCAAGGGGCCAAGTTTGGATTGGCATTTACACAAACTATAGATTTTGAAAAACAAATAATAGAAGGTGTAATTGATACTACTATGTATGTAACAACAAGTTTAATGCATAGTGATAGTGATGCTGTAATTAAATCTAGATACTTAATCATACCTAAAAAATCTAATTATGATGATAGCCAGGCCCTGGGATCTGCTATTACTTATGCCAAGAGATATTCTTTACAAGCTATCTATGGATTACCTAGTGAAGATGATGATGGTAATGCAGCTGTATCCTCTAAACCTACACCAGAGGATGATAGATGGATTAAGTATGCCAAAGAACAAATAACTAAAATGGATGCTATGGCTAAAAATAGTGATCTTACACCAGAGAAAAGATTAAGTGGTATTGAGATTATAGAAAAAGATCAAAAAAATAATTGGGATAATTGTAAGAAAGAATTACCTACAGCTGGTGATCAGATTGTTATTCGTTGCTCATACTTAAAAGCACAGCTTAATAAAATAATTAAAAAGAAAGAGGAGGTGAATGATGGCGACAGTAATGCTAACTAAAAAACAGTTAAGAGTTTTAGATTATATTAAAGTCTATTACAAAAAAGATAGAGTACCTCCTACAGTAAGAGAGATAGCTAAACACATGGGATGTGTACATTCAAATGTGCATCGCATGTTAAGGTTATTAGAAAGAGATAATCATATTAAAGTACATCCAGCTAAACCAAGAGGTATAGAAATATTATGATGAAGTTATACAAAAGCAGATTTAGAAAAGAATTTATTAAGGGATTGATAGAGGCTTTTGATGGCACAGAAGATGTTATTTGTATAACAATACCTGGTACTCAAGATGGTATAGAACCTTATCAAAAGTTTTATACAGCTAGTAGTCCAGAGTTACAAAAGCTAGAACACAATCCTATGTTCCCAAGTGATGTAGAGATTAGACCATTTGAAGAGCTGTGGTTTGAAACTCATAGAGATAAGATAGAACACTTGTTTATTAAAAATCCAACAGAGAATAGTGATGGTAACTAAAACTTATAAGAAAGAGAAAGATCATGGAACAGATATTTCTTTTGAGAATGAGGTAAAAAAAATGAATGAAGGATTAAAAAAACATAAGGATCTAGATTTTTCTGGATTAGAAAAAGAGATAGATAGATTGTCAGAAGAAAGAGATAATCTACTTGTAATTAATAAGGGCCATAAAGATTTGAATGGTGAGTTACAAACTAAACTATCTAAAAAAGAACAAGAGGTTGTAGCCTTGTATGAAAATGTAAAAATAAAGGACAAGATTATAACAAAACTAAAGGATAGAATTCAAGATATAATTAAGCAGCTGGTACATCTTTGTAAGACAGAATGAAACTTGCTATTTTAGTTTTATATCTAGGTGTAGGATCTGAATTATATATGATGCATCCTGTCCAGGTTACAGAAGAGCAATGCCAAGATCCACATGAGCATAATCTTTTCCAACATAGAACCATTCTAAACAAGAATGGAGTAGAGCTAGATAGATTTTTTTACCATGGTTATGTAGTGTTTGGTAGCTATTGTGCTGGTTTATTAGGTGCAATAGAGAACAAATAATACACTTACCCTTTAAATTGAATATAAAGCCTATACAGAAGGTTTAGTTTCTATACACCCAATCATACTAGCTACCCTCTTAATGTTAATCTGTGGGCCTCTCTGATGGCTTTCTGGCTGCGTTTATTAAAGACTTCTATGGGATAACAGTTTCTATCACCAAATCCGAACTCATTGTCTTTTACCTGGTAAGATGCAAAGGTTCTTACAAACTCTCTACCATCCTCCTCAAAGATGTCATAGATATAACCCTCTGTTATTATCTCTGCACACTTCATATTATCAAACTCATTCTCACTACTAATTGTACTATCACCAAGAATATCAAACCAGGTTAATTTCTTAAAAAAATATTTTGTGTTATTTATCGTTACTGATTTCATCTTCTTTTGGTTTCTTTAATTGTTCTATCTCTTGATTAGCTGCATCTAAATCTTCTGTAACATTCTCTAATTTTTGTGTTGATCTTTTTAATGCACTTTCTTTTTCTTTAACACTTGATTGTAGCTCTGCCTTCTCATCCTTGAGTACCCTTACCTGGTCTTTTAATTCTTGTACTACTTCTTTCCAATCTGCTTTAGCTGTCATCTTCCTTGCCCTTTGTATCTAGATTTTTTAGCTTGTAATTTTTTATGTTTGTTTAAACTTTTTGTATGAACACCCTTTCTTTTTTTTGGTTTTTCTCTTGGTACAAAATGAGTAAACTTTTGTTTAGCCATTAGACTATAGTACCATCCCACCGATTATCTTTATTTAATCTCATAACATAAAGTTTAGGTTGTCCATCAATGACAGCTCCTGTTCCAATAACAAATCTCATTTTAAAATTACGAGCATACTCAAATGCTAATGAAGATTGTTTAGTTAAGCAGCCACATTGCATTGACCATATTAATGAAGATGGATTTGAGAAGTATTGTATATTCATCTTACTGTGAAAATGGCCCTGGATTGTGTGAAGGCCATATTGCATAGCAAGTTTTAAACCATCAGCTGCCATGCCATGTGTAGCAAATGCTTTAGTACCATCTGATAATGGTATTGTAATATCATCTACCCATTCCCATCCTGGTCCTACTTCTAAAAAACTATTATAAGATTTTAAGTAAGCTCTTGGCATTCCATGTTTCAATGCTCTTCTATATATTAATGATGAGTGATTAGAATGTAGTAGTGTCATTTCTGGAAAAATTTTTTCTAATTTATGTAGTTTCTTTTTAGCAGCTATCAGCTCATCACCAGCTGACATAAGATCTGGATCACTATCATGCATTGATAGGGCATGAGCATCAGCCTCATCACCCATGTTCAAAACAAAATCTGGTTTAATTTTTTTCTTTAATGCTTTTAAAAATGCAAACGCATCTGGATGCTCCCAAGGACAATGGAGATCTGAGATCGTTAGAACACGAGAATATCCTTTAGCCATAAAATTCTTCTTGGACCCATTCTTTTACATTGAACCCAGGGCAATGTGGTTTTTTAGGTTCAACATCAGAGTGTCCAATGATTTCTAAATCATCGTACATACTGTTGAGAGTATTAATTAAATTATGTAATCCAAAAAATTGATCTTCTGTAAAGTTATCACCTCTACCCACCAGGCATATGCCTACTGATTTAGAATTGACAGCTCTTGCATGAGCAGCTTGTACCTTAACATCTCTACCTGGTTCTATCTTGCCATCTCTTTTAATAATATAATGATAACCAACATCATCCCAGCCTCTCTCTTCAACGTGCCATTTACGAATTGTTTCTACACCAATGTCCATATCAGCTGGAGTATCAGCACAATGTATTACAATGTATTTAGTTTCTTTTCTTTCTATCATTTTACTTCCCTTATTATTTTGTTGATATGTAAAGATTTATCTACTTCTAATATTTCTAATTCTACTTCAGCCTGGATACATTTAAATGTAAGTTTACCATTGGTGTTGCGAGTAGCCTCTCTTCGTAATTTCATACAACTAGATAGATTGTCGGTGTACATAAACTCCTCTGAAGTCCTCCAATCATTAGGATCTCCTTGAGAGTTAAACATTAACAATGCAAATACTATAGCTATGCTAGTCATCAATGTGTTCCATTTCTGAGTTTATCAATTATTATTTCTGACTTCTCTAATCTGTCCTCTAAGAACTCTACCTTTAGTCTAAGTTTATTTATCTCTGGCATTTCTTCCTCTACACTTTCTTTTAGTTTCTCCTGGTTGCTGCTGATAAATTCTACCAACATAAACAACTCATTTATTTGTGGAGATACCATGTTACCTTTTGGTACACCCACAATAAACTCATTAGCTTTCTGTAAATCATTGAGCATTAATTTTTGTTCTGTTTCAATTATGTTTAATCTTTCAACAACAGTAAAAGCAAACCAGGCTCCCACAAGACAGGCACTAACTATGCTAATTAAATTCTTGAATGGCATAGACACCGGTGTTTTATCTGAAAGATCTAATCTCCTCATTATTTTTTATCTATTTTTTTTAGCTTATCGAAACTCCTAGCACCGGTCATACCGAGTAAAGCAAACAGAACTGTCATTAGAGTTGAACTATCTAGGGTAGGTAGATCTATTGTTGTACCTCTCATAGCACAGATCCAATTAGTAATTGGTATTACTAAGAACTGAAACATAAAAGCAAACACACACACCCAGGCTAGACAGGGCCTCCACAATCGCTGCACCCATGACAATGCTCCTGTAGCCTGTGCATCAGCTCTATTTATTTTTGCTTGTTCCTTGTCTACATCGACAAGAGCTTTCATTAATTCTTTTTCTAGATCTGCTTTTTGTTTTGCAATTTTATTTTTATCAGGCACCAGGTCCACAGCTTTATTAATTATAGGGAGTAGGGCAGACAATCCTTGTATCATATTTCTGTTCCTTTCAATTTGATTGATTGGTAAGGCACACAAAAAAATTCTATTCTTTGTCCAGGATATTTTTGTACCTCTGTTTTTAATTCATCTACAACTTGAAGAGAATATTGATTACAACTATCGTAATTTGGAAACTTAATTTCACTAGCAACTCTTACGCAGCTCATGCTGCCGAGATCTCCTACGTTAGTTAGTAGGCATAAGGTTCCAATCAACATCCAATTCATTAAATAAATTTTCCAATCTTTAAACCTCCTATTATTATAGAAATTATAGCTCCAATATAGAAGATCACTTTAAGACCACCTCGGCCCATTGCGACTTCTTGTTTTAATTGGACAATATCTTTTGTATTTTGATCTAGATCTTTATGGATGTGATCTAGCTTTTCGTTGATATGTTTTAGAGTTACACTTTGTACTGTTGCTTTCTTTGTAACTCTTCCCATGGCATAACTACAATACTATTGTATCTGCCTCTTCTTCTGTAAGAGGTTCACCAGCAATTAATTTTGCTTTGGCACTAGCTTTTAATGCGTCTTTGTCTGGTAAGTTATCCATTTCAGATTTTACTTCTGTCCAAGTTGGTGCTGTACCAGAAAACATATCTGCTTTCATAGTATCATATTCACTTTCATTACTTGGTGGATTACCAATATAACCTTTAAAGGTTTCTTTTTTTCCTACTACTTTATCAAATTTAGCCATTATATTAATACCTCCATAAGTTGAATAAATGTTCCTGTTTGATGTGCTCTGCCATCATCAGTAGTATTAGGATTTATTATATCTGCTGGTTGTTCAGATGCACCATCTCTACTTTTCCAACCTATTTTAAAAGTATGAGAGCCACTACCAAGATTTGTTGTATCTTGAAATGTTTTATTGACATGCAACATTCCTGGAGCATTAGTATCATAACCATAAGATTGACCTATACCACTAAACGCAGAACTGTTATTTGTTCCAGAGTTATCCATTCCAGTTGTTGTACAAACAAAATATAAACCAGAATGATAAGAATTATACATTTCGCCTGGAGAAAATCCTATTGCAATTATTTTTGATGTAGTAGCATCTTTAACTTTAGTAATAGTTATATTATTAAATATAGTGCCATTGGTGCTACCACTTAATACTGTTCTTGTACTGTTTTCATAAGTTGTAACTTTTACTAATCCACCACCAGCATCAGTACCAAATTCAAATCCATTTGCACTTGAATTAGTTTTTAAAACTTGTCCAGCAGAACCAATAGCTAATGGAGTTAAGTTACCACTAGCATTTGTAACTAATACTTTATTGTTACCAGCACTAGCAACAGCATCAGCTACACCTTTAGCAAAGTAAACCCATCTTGATCCAGCAGTACCAGATGATGATGGAGCTTGACCAGATTGAGCAGAGCTATCTATGTATAAGTAAGTAGATAGAATACCTCCATCAGTAAATTGTACTAAATCATTTTTTTCGTAAGTTGTACTATTGTTATAAGTACCTTTGTTTACAAATCCTAATCTTCCTAAATCAATCGTAGCCATTATAAATACTCCTCTAATGTTGGATCAATCGCAAGTATCTCATCATCTGTCATATCCATTTTTCTATATGCAGATACTTTAGTTTGTTTTTTAGTTTGTTCAGCAGTTTCTAATTCAGTTGCTTTAGCTTGAACTTCTGTCCAAGTTGGAGCAGTACCACTAAATACTTTTTGTTCTGAAACTAGAGTATTATATTCAGTTTCATTTGTTGGTGTATTACCAATAAATTTACCTATTGAATTTTTAAAACTGTGAATTGCTTTATCTATATACATTTTATTTTCCTTATATTATTAATCCTCAATTTCATAAACTATTAAATAAGAACCACTTGATGTTGATGGTAGCCTACTGTCATCAGAATTATTTGAATTCCAAATCATTCCAGAACTATGTCCTCTATTAGCATTACCATCAGAAGATAACACCATAGATAAACTTACATTACCTGTTGCAAAAGCTGTATCAAATTTACCATCTAAATTTAGATGCATTTGTGAAACAGAAGTATGAGAACCATGAGATAGATTATGATTATCTGTTTCATCAGAACCACTTGATGGAGTTGCTGTAAATTTAACAAACGAATGGTCATTTTCTGTTCTTCTTCCTGGGCAATATCCATGATAATAAAGTTTTGAAGTTGCACTTTGTTTATTAAAGTTTCCCCAAGTCCATAAAGCAATATCACTACTACCACTACCTATTGAATATCTTGTAGTTTCATGAAATTTTTGTGCTTTAACAAATTTAGCAGTTACATCGCCATACTCATATCCTGTTGCACCACTATTTACTTTTAAGAATTGTCCAGCAGTACCTATTGGAATACCATCTACAGCTCCAGCATTTGTTTTAAATGCAATCTCTTTGTTTGCTAATGTTGCTCCAACATCAGTACCATCAGCTCCCTTGGCTGCAAGTTTTGTCCACTTACTTGCGTCAGTAGTTGCGTTACCTTGAGTAGCTGCGATAGCTATAAATGTTTCGTTACCAGATGTAACAATGTCATCAATAACATAAGCTGTTGAGTTACTAAATGCTCCTCTGAATACCGGTTTAATTCGCCCAAGATTAACTGTGGCCACTAGCTACCTCCTTTTGGATTATCAGATTTAACTTTTGCAATAGCATCTTCCCATGTTGTAGTATCGTTTTGTTTGTCGTGCCACATCATATCTAATTGTTCTTGGATACTAGGGTAACTTATTTCTCTTGGTACAATGTGTGCATCCCTTATTTTAATTTCTTCTATTTTAGTTTCAATATCTTCTTTAGATATAGGTGTTGTATTATCTGCCCAAGTAATTTTATTTATATCTGCATCAAGCACAGAAACTTTTGCATTAGGATTTATTTCTTGTATTGCTTTAATTATTATTGACACACTATGCTCCTATTTCCATTGCTACTATTGTTGCTATTGTTCTTGGTCTATCTGCATTATTAGCATCATCTTGACTTTCATTTACTTTGTATTGAGTATTTGAACGAGCTTGTGCTACTATTTTATATGTAGTTGCACTTGTAGTTGATGGTTCGTCTAATATTGAAATAGAGTATTGTTGCACAGTATAATTTTGACCAATATAACCACCTGTATGAACTAAATTTCTACTAGATGCTGATGTTGGTTGAGAAATCCATGTACTTCCTCTAAACAATTTAAAACCACCACCATAATCCCCTAGTGAACCACAAAAATGTGCTTGAACTAAAATTTTACTTGAAGTTGCTGAAGGTGTTATTGTAACATTATATCCTGTTACATCTTGGTCGCCTGTTCCACCAGCTGCCCACCCACCTAATAAAGCACCATATTGGGCTTGTAAAACTTTACCACCTCCAGAAACAGATCCAAATTCTAAAGCATTACCAGCACTATTAACTTTAACTGCTTGTCCAGCACTACCTAATGAAGTTAATCCTGTTCCACCTTTTGCAACAGGAACAGTTGGCAATCTTGCATCAGCAATCGTACCAGATAAATTTGTAGCTGCGATACCATCAGTAACTACTAGGCCTGTGCCTGTAGGTATAGTTATATTTGATCCAGAACTTTCTAGTTGATCTACAATTATTTTAGATGCCATATTTAAAATATCCTTTTTGTTATAATAAAGTGATTTTCTATATTTTTATTCATAAACATTTAGAGTACATCAAATCGTTGCAATCAGATGACCATCACTATTTAAACTAAAAGTAAATCCAGATGCTGCAAACATCTTGTCATCAAAGGCAGCATAGACAGCAGCTGTAATATTGTCTTGTCCACCATTAGTTGTTGTTACTTGTAAGCTGTCCAGGATGTTATCAGAGTTTGTATCTGTCATAGTAAATCCATAGATCTCTGCACTAGATGCATTTCCCAACTCCCAGGCATTACCAGCATCATTAACTTTAAATACTTTACCAGCTGCAATACCGGATGTAGATAATTGAGCAGTACCTACTGTACCCTGGGATGGAGTAGCAATGTTAAGTGTATCACCTAGTTTTAAAATTTTAATTGTTTCCCCAGAAGTAGGAGCTGCTGAAAAATTTAATTGATTTCCAGATACAGTAAAACTTTCGCCCCAATGTTGCAGTACCCCAGAAAGAATAACCATAAGCACTCTTTCAGATGGCACACTCTCTGACATAGTAAAGGCTGTTCTACTACCATTAAAGCTCTCTGTTAATGTTATGAGCTTGTATTCCCCTGTTTGTAATCCTCTTCCTACATATGGCATTATATTATTTTTAACTCCCCTGTACCAGCAACAGTAAATGTTACATTGTTGTTAATTGTAATAGGCCCAGCTAAAAAATAATTTTTATCTGCTGCCATTGTTAAAGTTACATTACTAGAAATCGTATCATAGTTTTTATAAGCATCACCTTCTGTACCTACATTACCACCTAGTACCAAGTTTGTTGCTGCTAAAGATCCTAACCTTGTTAATGCCATTATACTGTTACCAATAATTCACCATCGGCATTTACCGAGAATGATAATCCTTTCTTACTAAAAAAACTTTCATCAAATAGATCTGTTTGGGATCCATCATTTGTAGCTACATCAATATTATCTGTGCCATTAGTAGTAGTTAAAATTAGATCTTCTTTTTGAGATCCTGTTCCATTAGTCTTTTTAAAACCATACAGATCTGCGTTACCTAAACCAGCTTGAGCTGCTGCTGATAGATCTGATATTTCTACCACACCAGCATCAATACTATCAGAGCTAGTTATAACTCCTGTAAATGTTGAATTACCTATATATCCCATGTATCCTCCTATGTACTAATACTGTCAATAAAACTAACTACAGTTTTAAGTGAACTTGCTGTATCACTTTTTGCTTTTAACTTATCACCAGATTTTAAAATTATTTTACTACCACCATCAATAAGCTCCAAACTAGATCCTCCAGGGATCGGACAATTAACAATTAATTCAGTTGTATTAGAACTATTCTCTATTGCAGCAGTTACATTGATAGATGTACCGGTTACATTAACTAATCTAATTCCAACTACAGTATCAAAAGTATTAGCTTGAGCTAAAATATCTGTATAGCTAGTACCTATAGCTGTATGTGTTAATTGGTTTCTAAAATTTTGTGCCATGTTTTACTCCTTTCTATAATGCTACACTCATTGCAATACTAAATCCAGCCTGGGCAAATGAAGATGTATCTACAGCTGCATCTTTAAATTGTCCTCCAGAAAAAATACGCAATTTGTTACTGTTACTATTAAAATAAATATCGCCTTCTGTTAGGGCATCGCCATCTAAATCAACAGATGGTTCGTTTGCTTGTACTCCTAGGTACTGATCTTGAAAATTATCTAGACTTGCCTCTGCTGCTGCTTTAGCTGTTTCGGCTGCTGTCTTGGCTGCCTCTGCTGCATTCTTATAAGTAAGGGCATTGCTTTCAGAAGTAGATGCATTTGATGCTGATGTAGCTGCCTCACTAGCTTTTGTCGTTGCTATGTTAGCCTGGGCAGTTGCAGTTTGACTAGCAGAAGTAGCTGTTGCTGCATCAACTAATAGATCCCACTTACCACTATCACTATTTGTAGTTAAGGGTTGAGATCCAGAAGATGAATGATCTGCGTTAGCTATAAAAATATTTCCGGTACTTGTATCTTTTACAATATCTCTTTGGAAGTAACTTGTACTAGCTGCCCAATTACCTTTGAAAGATCCAATCTCTGATGTCATTACTAATGATGTACCAGCTGCATCAACACTTAATAATTTATTAGCAGCTAACTCTGGAAAGAATACAGGGCCATTGGTTCCTGTTCCTGTTACTGTTCTAGCAGTAGAAGGTTTTAACTGAATAGATCTATCTATAATTTCTTTTAATTGTTGTTGTCTAATAACTACATTATCAAAATCAGTTTCAAGAGCTGCTGGTGTAATAACCTGGCCTGTACTATAAACTCCTGTTCTAGATAATGGTTGATCACCAATAATAGTAATACGATCATTTTGTGCTGGAGTATAATTAGTACCTCCAGATCCAGAGTTATCTATAAAAGTTATAGATCCTGTTCCATCTGTATTTAGAGTAGCAGAGTATTGAGTAGATAAAGTAAGCTCTGTATCATTTTGAAATACTAATAATTCAGATGTAGCATTAACCTGGAAGTTAAAAGTATAAGGCCCAGCCTGGTTACTAGATCCTACAATAGATTGTACTCTTCTTGCTGTTGCATTTACATTAAATGTTGCCATATATTATTCCTAATATTGTGTTATCGTTTTGTATAGTAGAACAAAAAAAAACCACTACACTTTGCCTTTCTTCAATCTTTTTTCTTCAATTAGATCAATACCCTTTTGTATATGTTTATATTTGCTTTTCATCATTGTTGTAGCTGTTATCTTTCTTCTTCTTAATATATCTTTTAAAGCATCAAGTTGTAATCCAGGATTAGCTTTTTGTGCTAACCACTCTGGATCTTGTACCATCATTTTCATTTCATCTAGCATAGTTAAACCTTCTTCATTAGGTAAATTAATAAATTTAATGAATTGAGTATATTCTTCTGCTGAAAGATCTATCCCACTAATCCTTGCATCTGGCATTCTAATACCAAGATTAAGTTTTACTAACCAACTATCTACAATATTATATTTTTCATTCTGTGTTCTAATTGGTGAAAATACATTTTGCTCTGGCCCAACTAATGGTTCACCATATAAATTTACTCTTTGTTCTAAATTAGGATTAAAGAATGGACTATCTAATGCTGTTTTATTATAGATCTTATAAAAAGTTTTTATCCATTGAGGAATGTCTTGATCGTTATTTTCTCTAGCTCCCCATCCAAAAACAGGAAATCCTTTTTCAGCTTGTTCAGTAGTAATCATAGTTTCATACATTTTAGGATCTTGCATTCTTTGCAAGTAAGCACCAAATGTTCCAAAAGGATTACCAGCAACACCCATTGTACTTTCTAATATTTTTTGTAATAACATATTTGTACCTCTGGTACTCATACCAGCTGCCTCACCATAACCTGGTTGAAATATTGCTCCTAAATCTGCAAGACCTTTAGCAAAAGGTTGAGAAGATAAATAAGGTACAATAGATGCAACAGCTGCAAACATAATTTTTGATGCTTGAGCATCCCATTGATTATTACCATAATGATCTGGTCTTGACATATAGTATGACATATCAGCAGAGATAGCTAACAATGCAGATATAGGTTCAAACCTTGCGTAAGATGTACTTTCATATAATCCTGTTTCTTCATTTAAAACAGCAATAGAGTATGGTTGAAATCCTTTTCTATAAAAAGCCTCTCTTTCAGCTTTATTATATGGAGCTTGTCCTGTTATCATAAATTTTTGTCCTGGAGCAGAACCATAAGCCATTGATCCAAATGTCATCATTAAAGAACCACCAGCCATAATTTTAGCCATAGCTAATTGTTTTTTAGCTGGGCCATCAGCTCCAGATAATGCTTTTTTCATAGAAGGCATAAAGAAAGCTAACATAGGATTTCTTTTGTTAGTTTCTAAAGCAATGTTCATTACTGTTTTATAAAATGGTACAAACATTTTCATCGCTGGAATGTTTAACCATTTCTGTGCATCTGATAACCATCCAGCCGGTAATTTAGATTGGAATGTTCCTTCTAACATAGCCTCTTTAATTTCTGTAACTGCTGCTTTATCTGGATTAGCAAGAGTAGATTTATATAATTTCATAGCCTCATCTTTAGAAACTCCATCAGATATAGCTGCATTATATCTTTTAGTTGCTAATCTATCTAACTCCATGTGAAAGATAATACCTTTCATAGCCTCATCTTCTGCTAACAATAATCTTCCAGGAAGTCTAAAAGCACTACCAAGATAATCTATACCCATACCAAAAATATTATTTTGATGACCTTCTGGTAAGAGATCTCTTGAAATAGATTTACCTTCATTTCTTAAATCCATTTTATTAGTTTTAGATGTTATAGGATCACCGGTTTTTAAAACTTTATATCCATTACCTATTGCTAGTTTTGTTCCTTTGTTCATAGATGTAATCATTGCCCACACCTCATTAAACATAACTCCATCCCTATGACTTAATCCAGGGATCTTATTAATACCAGCAGCAATTCCATACTCTACAATTTTTAAAGCATTAAAACTTAAATTACCTACAACATTAACTGTGTGTGTGATTGGCGACATTAACCTTGTATTAATCCAAGCCTCTGCCCAGGCATCACCTAATTTACTCATCCATGTTTGTTTTATGAATGCAGATTTTTGATGTATATCTAATTGTGCAAAATGACTACCAAAAGACTTCCATTGTTCCGGTGTCATATCATTACCAAGTTTCTTCCATAACATTTCAAGATCACCCATATCAATTCTTTCTAGATCTATGTGTCTTACTAATGCTAATGTTGTTGCACTCTCTGATATAGCAGAATTAATTTTACCCATAGTAGCTCCATACATAACAAATGTTTTTCTTAAATTAATTAGATCTGCCTCTGATGCTGTACCATTAGCTGCTTTTGCTACTAACTTATCTAGATGTAATCCTAATACTCTTACCTGGATCATACCAGCTGCAACTAATTCTTTTGGTAAAGGCATACCTTCTGGAGCATTTAATATTTTTGCATAAGTTTCATTTAAACCATATTTAGATGCAAGGTTTAGAATATCTTGAACAGTAGTTGGCCCTGTTTTAAAAGCCTCAATTTGTTTTTTAAATGTTTTATTTACAATCTGGCCAATGTCATTAATGTTAGATCCTTTGTTTTTATAAATAGTTTCTACTTTAAAAGTTTTAGCTAACTCTTCTGTATCCATATTTAAGAAAAGTTTATTTAACTCATCTAATTCTGGTTGTTCAAAATCTCTAAATACAATTTGGTTTCCATCTAATTCAAATAGTTTTTTTTCATCAACTTTAGTTTTTAGTATATCTGCTTGTTGATCTTGTAGATCTTTAATAGTAGTACCATCTTCATTTGGTTTTGGTTTCTTCTTAAAAATATTTTTAGGTACAAGACTTGCAACTTCCATGTACTGTTCTTCTTTATCTTGTTCATTTACTAAAGATAATTCAAAATTATCTTCTTCTTTAATATCCCTTAAATCTTCATTTACTTTTAAATTACTATCTGGAAATATCTCTGATGTTACATTATCTATTTTTTCAGATAAGTTTTGATCTGTATCTTTTGTTTTAATTTTATTTAACAGATCTGTATCTTTAGGTAATGACATTATTTAACCTCCTTATTCATAAGCATCCTCATCTATATTTAATTTTTTCATAATTTTTTCATAATCATGTTCCATATAATTATCACCAACATATTTAATAAATTGTTTTAATTTTATATCAGATTTATTTACATCAATATATTTATCATAAATTTCACTACCTCTAACATTTTCATCTATTGTCATTTCACCTTTGTCATTACCAATAGCAAAATATTCCTCTTTAATTTTTTTAGGTGTATTTTTTTTCCAAACAGTTAATTTATTAGAATTTGTATTAGTAATGATATTGTTAAATTCTTTGTTTATTTTAGTGTTTTTTAAATCAAGTAATTCATTATCTACTTCTTCTACCTGGGCAGCTATATCATTATTTAATTCTTGTTTAATATCAGCATTAGGATCCATTGTTTCCTCAAAATCTACATCACCTTTTTGTGGCATCTTATCTTCTATGACACCTGGAGGTGGATTATCAATATCAAAGACTTGGTTATCTGGAGCATTAACAATAGTCTTTTCTATTTCATTTATCATTTCTTTATTACCTCTTAATTTTTTAACACCTCTAGCAAACATTTTAAATAAAGGAACTAATGTTTCACCTACAGGGCCTAATGGAGCATCACCAATAATAGCTTTAAATTTATCATTAAATACATCATCTGCATTATAACCACCTTCTACATTCTCTGGTGTAGTGATATAAATATAAAATTCTTTAGCTAAATTATCTGCTTTTGTTTTATCAATATCTAAAAAGTTAGAAAGGAAAGATGCAAAGTTTGGATCGCCAGGTACTTGAGCAGCTCCAACTGTTATAGCCTCTGCTGTTAATGCTCTATATATAAAAGGCCACACACCTCTAGCTTTAAATATTTTAGCCATTGCACCATAAGCTCCAAGACCTGGTACAAGAAACTGTGATATACCTTCTGCAAAACCACCAGCTAAAGTTTCTGGTTCTGTTAATCTAAAGAAACCTTCATTGTCATAAATATTTTCTTGATAAAAGTTTGAAAAATCATTTACTGTACCTTCACTAACTACATTCATTTTTTCTAATGTAGCTAAAGCTAAAGATCCTACACCCTCTGTTAATTTAGCTGTACCTCTTGCTGTGCCTTTAGCAATATCTTTGGTCATAAACCACCAGCCTTTTTTGTTTTCTTTTAAGACATAACCATTATCTGTTAGTTTATATTCTTTATCTGTATTTCTAAATTCATATAAATTTAAGTAACGATCATCACCATGGCTATCATTAAATATTGTTGCATTATCTACAAGATACATATTATCTTCTATGCTAATAATTTTATTCAATTCTTTTTCTTCGTATTTATTCATTATTGTAAATGTCCTTTTAATATTTTTAAATCAGATATAATATTTGTAATATGAGCAGCATCTACACCTTGAGGTAAAGCTATTTGTTCTTCGTTAGTACCCCAAAGCATTCCTTTTACTGTGTATGTTGTATTTCCTGTATTAATTAAATCTCTTAATTCTTCCATTTCATCTATTAACATATCTACTCCTCCAGGAGTTGTTAAAAAAGTATCTCTAAAATTGTCATGCTTATAACCTTGTTTCCACATTTCATTGTTTTGCCATTCACCATTAAAATAACCCATCCATAAAGGCCCACTCATATCATAACCTTTTTGTTTTTTACCACCTATCACTACCATTTGATTACTTATTTTATTTTGAAAATTAGTTTGATCAGTAACTTTTTGATCTTCTGCTTTTTGTATGCCAACTATATCTATAGCTTTATCCATAATAGCATTCTTGCTTGAGTTAGGATTAGCTCTTAACCAATCATATAACTCACCAACTTTTTCTATATATAATTTATGGGCCTGGCTTTGCTCCTTACCAGCATCACCAAACATAGTAACATCTGCATATCCTACTTGCCTTCTAATATAAGCATCTGCCTCACTAAAACCTTCTTTTTTAGCAGAGATAACTTTAACTAATAAATCATCCCTAGTGTTTTGATTTATTACACCAATGTCATAAGCATTTTTTATTTCCCATTTTTCTAATGTACCAAAATATAAACTTTCATATAACTCTGCTTGTTCATCTGCATCATTAAATTCACCAGATCTTTTATCTTCTTTAAGACTTGCTGAATAAGTTATATAACTTTTAGGATCTAGATCTTTCATTTCTTCTACAATTTTTTCTGCTGCTAAATAATCATTATCACTTAATGCAACTGCATACTTAAATTCTAAATCTTCTACTAAAGATTTTTTATCTACTGCTAATCCTTTCTCTTTACCTTCTTCTGCTTTTAATCCATTATCTGCCCAGGTTTGGACAGTATCTCTAAATTCTTTTTTTTCATCTGCATCTAAACTATCATAAATACTTTTATACAATTCAGCTTGTTTTTGTGCGTTAGCTATTTTTTTATCATTAGCTGCATCTATTTCTTTTTTAGTTTCTAGATCTGCATCTGGTGGATAATCATCTAATTCTGGTTTAACATAAAAATTACCTTTTCTTATTTCTGCATAAACTTTGGCTTGATGCTCTACACCTTTATTAATGTTATCTTCTGTATTTACAAAAGTTGAATATAAATAATTTTTCTTTTGTTGTATTACTTCTGCATCCCATTTAGTTTCCCATTGTGTCATTTGTTCTGTAGAAATGTTTGCAGCTGATAACTCACTTTGTATTCTAATTTTTTCTGCATCTAAATATTGATCTAAAGGAATAGTTACAACTTCTGTACCAACTTGTACTTCTACCATTGGCCCTAGTTTTACAATATCAGATATTCTTTCTATATGATCATTACCATATATTATAGCCTCTGTTGTTTGTCTTTTTTTATGATCTTTAATTAAATCATCTGCGTATGATGTGTAATAAGAGTTAGCAGTTGTTGCTAGTTTTGCCTGTGTTGTAACTGATGCATCAGCATCAACAGGAAGTAAAGCCTCTGAATAACCATTTACAATTCCATCTAATTTATTTTTATACATATCTAAACTCATAGGAGTACCTTTTGTTTTTAAGATATGTGCCTCTATTTTAAGATCCATAAAATCTTTTTGAGCTTTAATAGCTAGATCACTAGATAAAATATTTATGTGTGTAGCTCTTATAGCTTTGCCATAAGTAGTAACTTTATTACCACCAATAATATTATTTCTATCAGTAGGATTAGCTTTGTAGAATTGATCTACAGATAAAGGATTTTCAGCTGCGTATTGTTTCCCAGCCTCTTCCATTTCAACATTTAAACCTTTTATAGCAAAAGTATTTATTGCATCTAATCTTTGTGTAAGGCTATCAAATCCAGATGCTTGAACTTTGAATTGAGAAAAATCTACAGAAGGAATACTTGCACCTTCTACTAAACTACCTCTATATATTTTTCTTGGAGGAGCCATTATTTTCTAAATGCCTTATATTGATTTGTTGTCATTTGATCCATTTGACTTGTAGTATTTGTTGTTGGTTTAGTATCAAACTTTCCTGTCATTCCTATTGTTCCTATATCAGTACCCAAACCAAATATTGCATTTAATATTCCAAATTGTTTTGCTTGTTTCCCAGCAGTTTTTAAATTTTTATATTGTATAATACCTAGGTTGAGCATTAGCTCTTGGTTTAATCCAGCTATACCATAATCTGATGCACCAGATTTTAATGTTACTAACTGATTAGTTAAAACAGATCCTTCACTTGTAAGAACTCCACCAGCAGCTCCTCTAGCAATGATAGCACCTAATGCCTCATTAGTTGCTTTAAGAGCTTTTACTCCTTCTTCTTTAGCCTCAATTCTTTTTTCTTTATATTGTAATTTTGAAATATCTGCCTGGCTATCATAGTATGCTTTTGTTGCCATACCTTGCATGTATGTGCCATAGGCTTTTGCTGCACTAGATGCTACTGCTATTACTGTCCACCAACTCATTGTCCTACACTCACTTTATACTCCACCCCAAGTAATGTGAAGAAGAGGGGAGCTGATTGACTAAATGTTAGTTGTCCTTCACGATCATAACCTAACATTGGTTTTCTTCTTTTTTTTCCTGTAAAAAAACTTGCTGCTGTAAATGCAAATTCTTTTGCATCTAAAGTTAAATTTTGTGAAAGATAAACTAATGCAGTTGCATCAAGTATTCTTTTCTTTTGACCAATAATATTTCCACTTGGTAATTTTAATTCTACCGGCATTGTTTTAATTGTAGGTGTATAATTTAAACCTATCTCTACATAAGTAGTAGGAATGCTATCTAAAGTAATTCCACCACTAGAAACAACTTTGTCATTTTGCATTCCATCATCAACAATTACTTTTACAGTTTTTCCTTCAAGATGAGCTAATCCTGTTACAGAAGTTGAGTTAGGCTTACTTCCTCCAGATAATAAAGTTGCACTATCTGTTGTGTTGTCATCATTTAAAGCCTCAACATAATATTTTGTTGCTGAGTTAACTGTTCTTTTATTAACACAATAAACTGTATCTACGTCTACTCCAACATTTACAAACTCTCCATCAGTAATAGATAGAGAAGGAGCTATAACATTTTGACCTCTAAGAATAGAGTAGGTTGCCAAGGTACCATCAGTATTACATAACAATAATAAATCACCATCATCAGTAGATGTTGCTTTTCGTAAAGCCATGTCAGTAGGATCAACAAGTAAGTGAGATGATAATAAAGAAATATTATTTGATATGTAAGATAACTCTACATCACTAAATAAAAATTCTCTTAATGATTTACCAGATCTTTGTATAAACATAGTACCACTTTCTGCTCCCACAGGCTTAATACCTTCTTTAGATCCTCTTTTAGTTGCACCTTGTATTACAACATTGCTGGGTGTGATTGGATCTAGATCTGATTGTGGTAAAAAGAATTCACCACCTTTAGTAAATATTTGTAAATCTCTACCAGAAAATAATCCTGTAACAGCATTAACCTGGCCTGTGTTTAATGTAACTTCTATAGCATCATCATCTAAACTTTCACCTGGATTAAAATCAAAAAATCTTCCTACTCTAGATGCAAAGATTGTATTTGGTCTAGATTTAGATCCACCAAAATATAATCTTCCTTCATGGAAAGTTACTGTTCTAGGATAACCATAAGTAGAACTCCAGGCATCTACATAATCAACTTCTAATAACCAAGATCCATTTGCTATAGCAGATGTATTAAAGAATGGTATTTCAACAATAGCCTCAACAGATGTACCAGAAACAAATCTAGTTATTCTTGCTCTACCAATTCCATCAGCTGCCTCAACATAATCATTAACATTGCTTGAAGAAAAAACTGATGAAGATGCTGTTAGTGTAATGTTACCATCTACAGCAGAAGGAGTTATTGTTCCAGCTGGATTAGATGTAGATAATGAAAATGCATACTTTGGAATATACTCAAATGTAATATCTGCTATTGTCCATGTTGTATGATTAGCTCCTCTAGTAATTTTTTTAGGGGCCATATCTTCCTGGACAACAATTAATGTATCTGCTGATTGAGCATAATCTATTGTACTAATCATTGCTGATGTAATAGTTGTAACCAGGTAATCATTACCGGTTCCATTAATATTTGTTTGTAAAACTTTATCTTTATAAATGTACATTCTATTATGCACAAATAACAACATATAACTTTGTGTAGTTGAA
>CAACVF010000069.1_pt1 | contig 21326 bp, 20 predicted proteins | sample 2381781 | NCBI WGS metagenome assembly CAACVF01 (sample SAMEA5211967, study PRJEB30684) | marine metagenome | biome: Marine; feature: Epipelagic; material: Water | collected 2015-10-15 | depth 60 m | reverse complement strand
CTTCGTTCACGTATAGTATGTCTAATAAAAAGGTACTATATATTGTGTTTGCTTATAACTTTTGTAGATAGTGTACATACACTAGGTGCAGAGTCACACATTACCTGGACTTCGTTAATTTCTTTTAAAGTGTTACTACACTCTTTACATTTCATATATAATTTTTATTTTATTAAAACTCTTTGGGGATGTAGCGGGCTATATTTTTTATATATTCAAATATGAACTAGGATGTTTCACTTGACCTTGGGTATCTCACTTGTCTTTCTAGTTGGTCTTACTGGCTGTAAGGTGAGACTTTTGTACTCCCGATGTCCGCTTTACCTGTATCTTGCTACTTGCTCCTGGTTGTTTGTAGTTCGCTAACTTTATCATAAAGGAGAATCAAATACAATTTATTCAAATTTTAAAAACTTTTCCCCTATATGTATAATATGGAATGTAAAAGATGTAAAAATAATTTTTCTAAACAAAGTCATTATATGATTGATATATATATACAAAATAATTTTCCTTTAACATTTTGTAATAAACATAAAAATTTTAAACCTAATAAATTAATTGTTTGGTTTCAACATAAATATCATTTACATTACAAATATCCTAAGCACTATATGAGAATACATAAAGTTGGATATAGAGAGGGTAAGTTAATGTATTATCGTTTTAAGTATGGACAAGAAAAAATTTTTTTTTCAACTCGCTTTGCTCGTTAGTTTCTATATAATAAATTTATCTTGGGATGGACCCAAGAAAATATAGTACTGGACATACTATACGTGAACGAAGACCTACTTCTTGCCCGAAGTAGGTTTTTGTTTTGTAGGGTCTGCATACCTACCTTTAATTCTTGGATAATTTTTTGGTTTATGTTTATGACAATATTTATATTTGTTATATTGCGATAAGATGGTAGTACAAGCAGAATGCACGCAGGTTCGGTTTTTCTGATACTGCGTATTCTTTTTGAAGTTAGGGTACTTGTTACCCTTTATGTATTCTGCCATAATTAAATTATAGGAGGACAGATGCCAGGTAAAAGTTATTCATATAAAAAAGGTATGAAAAAAAACAAGAGCAGAAAACGCAAGAAGTAATGGCTGAATATAGGGGAATGAAGGTAAAGTTAAATTCACCTTCTGCAATACGAAAAGGCGAACCAGGGTATGGTCGCAAAAAATCTAAAGTCTTTGTTATGTCAAATGGCAAAGTAAAGAAGGTTATGTTCGGTGACCCTAATATGGCTATAAGAAAAAACAATCCAGGAGCTAGAGCTTCGTTTCGTGCAAGACACAAATGTAGTACAGCTAAGGATAAAACAACAGCAAGATATTGGTCTTGCAAAGCATGGTAAGGAGAGATAATGGCAGCTAAAAAAGGTTTATATCATAATATAAATAAAAGAAAAAAAGCTGGGACAAGTAGGTCAAAGAAAAATTCTACAATTAGTCCTAAAGCATATGCAAACATGAAAGCTGGATTTCCTAAAAAGAAAAAAAAGAAATAATGGCAAATCTTAAAACAGTTGCATGCCCGCACTGTGGAGATAAATTTAAACAAGCACATGGAAGACAAAAGTATTGTAAGTTACAATGCACTAAAGCTGCTAACGCACGTGCTAGGAACCTAAAGAAAAAAGAAGATAAGGTACTAGCAACAACACCAAACAATAGAGCAAGTCGTGGTGAACATTATTTATACTTTGTAGAGAACTATGCAGCAGAATTAGTAGAAGGATTATTTACACAAAAGTTTGTAGCAGAAGATATTGGTGTTGACCAAAGTGTTGTAGCAAGAATGTTGCTTGCATATAAAGAAGATAAAGCTGTATCAGAAGCAAGAGAAGGTTGGGATATACCAGAAGAAGCTAAAGAGTCATTAACATCATTTGAAAAATTTAGAGATAGATACTTCTTAACAGAAATGGGTAAACCTTATGAGACTGCTAAGTTTCACAAGAACTGGATTAAAAACATTTTAAAATCTATTAAAGATGGTACGCAGCTTATGATACTGTCACCACCTAGACATGGTAAAACAGATTTACTTACACACTTTGCAGTATGGCAAGTATGTAAAAACCCTAACATCAGAATTATGTGGGTAGGTGGTAATGAAGATATTGCAAAGAACGCAGTAGGTTCTGTATTAGACCATTTAGAAAACAACGAAAAATTAATAGAGGATTTCTGTGGTCCAGGAGAAACATTTAAACCTAAGAGTAGAACTGGTAAGACCTGGAGTTCTGGTCAGTTTACAGTTAAGACAAGAACAGTAACTGGTATTAAATCACCTACTATGGTTGCTGTAGGTAAAGGTGGTAAGATTCTATCACGTGACTGTGACTTAATTATTGCAGATGACATTGAGGACCACGGTACAACTATACAACCTAGTTCACGTGAACAAACAAAGAGATGGTGGACTACAACACTATCATCACGTAAAGAGGAACATACAGCAATAGTTGTTATTGGTTCCAGACAGCATCCAGATGATTTATATAATTCATTAATTGATAATGACGAATGGCATAAAATAATAGAATCAGCACACAGTTTAGATATTCCTATAGAATCTGGAGAACCTAAAGACCATAAAAAACATATGTTGTGGTCAAGCAAAAGAAGTTACAAGTGGCTCATGGCACAAAGAAGGAACGCACAAACAACTGGTGGTCTTGCAATATTTGAGATGGTGTATCTTAATAGACCGTTTTCAGAAGGGCTGCAAATGTTTAAGGTAGATTCCTTAGATGCTGCAAGAGATGATTCCAGGAATGTAGGTCACGTACCAGCTGGTACAAGACTTATTGCTGGATTAGACCCAGCTGCAACTGGTTACCAGGCAGCATTCTTATGGGCATATCATGTAGAATCTGGCAAGTTGTACATGGTAGATATAGAAAATACAAAAGGTGGTGGCATACCACAAGCATTTAAAACTATAAAAGAATGGTATGCAAAGTATCAATGTTCACATTGGATAATAGAAGAAAATGGTTTTCAACGTGCTATTAGACAAGATAGAGAACTAAAAGAATGGACATCAACTAAAGGAATACATTTAGAGGGACATCAAACACAAAAAAATAAATTTGACCCGTATTTTGGTGTTGGGTCCATGAGTGAGTTATTTGATAAAGGATTAGTAAATCTTCCTTATGGTAGTGCAGATTCGCAAAATAAGAGTAATATATATCGTAGGCAGCTTTTGTATTTTTCAAATGCTGCTAACAAGGCAAGTAGCAGGGGTTACAAGTCAGATATAGTTATGGCTAGTTGGTTTCCTATAAAGATTGTAAGAAGATTACAAAAGGAGTTTATCGCAGAAATGGGATATGATTACCAACCAAGTTATGGCAATTTTGATGTAAGTAGTATGAACTCTGCACCATGGTAGGGATATGAATACAAGCGAATTACAAGATAAGATAACGCAATTACATTACGATAATCAAGAGAACCATGCCATGCGTGGTCGTATTCGTTCCATTATGAACGGTGGTGCTAGTGGTATATTAGCTTTACTAGGTGACCAGGTTAAAGGATTCCAGGACTGGCAAGTACCAATGCCTAACCTTATGATGTCTGGACTAGAACACCTTGCACAAAAGATAGGACGTATTCCTAATCTAAAAGTAGATGTACCTAACAATAAAGATTCAGAACGTGCAAGACAACGTGCAGATAAAATTGCAAGAATAATTACTGCATATGATGATGTACAGAGATTAGATTTACAGATGCCACAAGTTGGTAGATGGTTACCAGGTTATGGTTTTGCTGCATGGATTATAAAAGAAAAGAAGGATGCTAACGGCACACCTTATCCTATAGCTGAACTTAGAGACCCGTATAATTGTTTTCCTGGTTATTTTGGTCCAGACCAAACACCTAAAGAAATGTCAGTTGTACGTAGAGTTCCTAAAGAAGCATTAGCTAGAACATATCCTAAATATGCAGAAAAGATTAAAAAACAAAAGAATGTAATTAATGTAGCTAGCGGATATGCTTCTGCATACCAGGACGCATATAACGGTTCATGGGCTAACTCAAATAACGAAGGTGATTTAATATCTGAATTTTATAACGAAGAGGGAACCTACGTTTATCATTTAACTTCTGGAACTATATTAGATTTTATTCCTAACCCAATACAATCTGGACCAGCATTTGTTATAGCTAAGAAATTTAGCTTTGACCAGATGCAAGGACAGTATGACCAAATAATAGGACTTATGGCTTCTATGGCAAAAATTAATGTTATGTCAATTATTGCGATGGAAGATGCAGTCTTCACAGAAACAAACATAACTGGTGAATTAGAATCTGGACAATACAAAAAAGGTAGATTTGCAGTTAATTACTTTTCTCCAGGTAGCACAGTTTCTAAACCAGCATCTAACATACCTTATCAATTATTCCAACAGATAGACAGAATAGAAAGACAGTTACGTGTAGGTGCTTCTTATCCAGCAACAGACGATTCACAGTCACCACTTAGCTTTGCTACTGGTAGAGGATTAGAAGAATTAGGTGCATCTATGTCACTTATGATTAGAGAATATCATACAGTAATGGCAGATGCTATAGAACAGATAGACTCTAAGAGACTTGAATGGGACGAAAACATGTATGGTGGTCAAACAAAAGAACTGTCTGGATATAGAGATAACAAATTTTTTAGTGAAACATACGAACCAAAGAGAGATATACAAAGTTCTTATAAGACTAGAAGAGTCTATGGAGCTATGGCTGGTTACGATGAACCACAGAAAATTGTAACAGGGCTGCAACTTCTTAGTTCTGGAGTTATTGACACACAAACATTACAAGAAAACCTAGACGGTTTAGATGATTTAAGTAGAGTCAATGAAAGAATTACAAAAGAAAAGATGGATAAAATATTAGAAGATACTTTATTACAACAAGCATCTGCTGGTGACCAAAAAGCTGTTATGGCTGTGGTACAAATCAGAGCTAACCCATCTGCTAAACAGTCAATATTAGATAAATTTTTTACAGCTGAAAAGCCCGAAATACCAGAACAAGAAGCCGCGATGATTGAAGGTATGGGTCCGACACCACCTGGACCCGCACCTTCTATACAACAGGCATTAGGATTAGGATAATGCACGAGTTGTTTGAAGATATAGTTGACAATAGTTTATGGGAATTAGACGAAGAAGGCGATGATATTATTATGGAAGATTTTATAAAGAAACAACAATTCAATAAGTTTCCTAGAATAATATCAAGATTTTTTGTAACAGAAATAATACATTTAGATGAGGAAGATATAGATGGCAACCAGGATTACTAAAAGAAACAATGCTGTAAAACCAGCATCTAATAACTTTATAGACCAAACAAGAATGGGATATGGTGAAAAAGAACCTCTTAAAGAATTAAATAGTGAGGTACAGAATCTAAATTTACCACAAGAAACACCTATGCCAGCTGCAGCACCACAACCACAAGATAGTGTTTTTAGAAGTACAGACCAACCAATGAGACCAGTAGAAGATGGTTTACCTTTTGGTCCTGGAGTAGGTGCGCAAGAACCAATGGAAACTACAGAATCTTTAATACAACAATTTTATGACTTAACTGGTGACCCGCTTTTAGCTAGATTATTAAAATAGCATGTCATACAGTGTATTTGATGCGGCATCATTCCAGGATGATTCACAAACTAAAAGAGCTATAAGTGAAGCTGTAGCACCTTCTTCTGTTAACCAAGAGCAAGCACAAAGAGCATCTGCAATAGTTAAACGTTATCCAACAATAAGTAAAGGTTCTTTAGTCGGTGCAGTCAAATTAGGTGTAGGAGCAGATGACCCAAGACTACAACAAATAGTTATGAAAGAATCAATCATTAAAGAAGAAGAAGGAGAAGGTAAATTAAAAAGCGCTATACGTAGGTCCGTACGTGGTGCGTTTATAGGATTTCAAAACTTATGGGAAATGGGAGTACCAAGAGTTGCAAGATATACAGAAGGCAGACAACAAGGTATGTCTCACGAAGAAGCAAGTCAAAAGAGTAAAGCTACGTTGCTTGGTGAGATAGACACAGCTAAAGCTGCAGGTAAAGATATAGATTTAGGTCAAGGATGGTTTTTAGGAAGCACTGACCCAACACAAACATCTGAATATAAAAACTTATTAGCATCTGGTGTTGACCCATTAGAAGCAAGAGAATGGGTTAGAGATAATATATTAGGTGTACAGATATACGAAGAGCAAAAGAAAAAAGCAAATCAAATACAATTTGTTGGTGAACGTGCAGAAAAATTTTCTGAAGCAGGAATAGCACCTACTGTAACACCAGGTAGATTTTTATTTAAATTAGTTGATGACATAATAGAACCAGGTACAAAAGCATATAATTATATGACTGGAGTATTGGACATTGTTGCACAAATATATCTTGACCCAACAATAGCTATAACTAGAGGTGTATCAGCAGTAGGTAAAGCTGGAAAAACGTTTCAACAACTAGATAATTTATCTGGTATGGCTAAGAGATTTAATGAAGTTGGATTACTAGAAGGTGCTAGAAAAACTGTGTTTGGACCAACTGTCCAAGAGTTTATGAAAGGTAAATCTGGTATAGCATTTAAAAAATTTTTATGGGAAAACTCAACATCCGATATTATTGCTGCATCTAAAAACAACATAGATAATTTTAAATTTTACGATGAGTTAGATAAGTTTAAAGCAAAAAATAAAGGTAAGTCATTTGAACAAATAGATGCAGATTTAACAGAAAACCTAGTCAAGAAAAATTTACTTATAGAAGCCACTCAAAACAATTTACCTACAGTTAAAAGAAAAGGTAACAGAATGACTGGTATGTTAGAGAGAACATACGGTACAAGATTAATTACAGAAAATAAAGACGATTCTTTTGTTAAATTAAATAGATTTATTAGATTAGCTACTTCTGGATTAGAAGAAACTAAAAAAGTAAAAGTAAGAGATAAGTTTATGTCAGATGCAGTTAAAGCACTTAATGCTGCAGATGCACCTACAGAAACAGCTAAGTTAGTAGGTAACTTTATACAACGTCAATTTAAACCACAAGTTATAAAAGCATTAGGTGGTAAAGATAACCTCTCTAAATTTCAAACTGATTTAGTAGATAAAGGTTTAGAAGTACAAGCTAGATTTATTGGCACTGCACAAAAACAAAAAGATGCAGTTAAAAGTTATCAAATAGATAAAACTGGACAAAACGTACCAATAACACAAGTGCTTAGACAATTACAAGGTGGTAAGTTAGATGGAGTTCCAGAACTTCTTGACCCAGTTACTGCAGTACAACTAGCAGATGAAATATTACTACCTAACTCTAGGCAAGTAATAAGAGCTGCTAAAACATTAGATAAAAACTTTGGCAAAATAGGCAGCAAAATATTTGCAAGTGATAGTGCAGAAACTGTTACAAGATTTATGGATTGGTATTATGGTTCTTTATTTAAACCCTTAGTGCTACTTAGACCAGCATGGACAGTCCGTGTTATTGCAGAAGAACAATTAAGATTATTAACTTCTGGTGTTACAAGTGTTATTACACATCCAGCACAAATGATTGCAAGAATTATAGGTAAACAAAAAGAATCTAGTAATACTTTGCTAGGAACTTTTGAAGATAACGCACAGTTTATAGATGTTACATTAAACGGTGCTGGCACTCCTAGTGCAGTAAGAAGAGGTTATGGTAACACTGGTGAGTTTACAACTGTAACAAGACAAGAAAACAAAAAAGCATGGGGAGAAGCTACATTTAGAAACTTTATGCAACACAAATTTGACCCATTGTCCAGGAGACTTGCACAAATACAGTTAGAACCTAGCGCTGCTAAAAGAAAACAATTATTAGCTTCAGTAATAAAAGAAGTACAAACACAAGGTAATATGTTAAATAAACATATTAGAAAAGTTACTGGTGCAGAAGGTCATGCGTTTAAAGGTGCAGGATTTTCTAGTAAACCAGGTAAAGCTAAAGCAGAAGAATTTGTACATTATGTAAATGCTGCAGTAGCACAAGCTACTGGAGGAAAAGTTCTTGCTTCTACTGCTAAAGGTACTCCTAGACTTGCTAGAAATTGGATTGATGAAAATGGTAACGAAGGTTTATTAAAAGCATTAGCAGATGAAAACATGTCTGCACAAGAGTTAGTTGGTTTAGAAAAAGTTAATTTAGATAAATATTGGAAGGGAGAATTATCTCCAGATGAATATACATCTATAACTACAACACTTAGAAATAATCAAGAAAACATGAAAAAAGAATTTGTTAAAAAATATTTAGATGTATTACCAGAATCTGCACGTGGTGAATTAAAAAATGCAATATCAAGAGAAACAAGAATGCTTGATGACTTTGTAGATAGTATGTTTAATTTTTTAATGACAGTACCAACAAAAAAACTATCACGTGCGCCAGCATTTAAGTTTCATTACTGGAATAAAGTAGGAGACTTTGGTCAACATTTAAATGAAAAAACATTAAAACAAGTAATAAAACTTGCAGAAGATGCAGGTCTTGCCACTGGTACAGGTAGAGAAAAGAAAATACTTAAAAAATTACAATCTTACAAAGGTGTTGTTGGTGGTGTAAATGATGTAAAAATTATAGATAAAGTAGCATCTTCACATGCACTTACACAAACTAAGAATCTTTTATATGATGTAACAACTAAAACTAGATTAGGTAATGCAACAAGAGCTATATTCCCATTCGGTGAAGCATACGTAGAAATATTTTCTACATGGGCAAGGTTAGTAAAAGATACAGGTGGTAAACCTTTAAGAAGAGCAGACCAATTAGTTCAATCTGCACGTAAACCTAATCCAGTATTTGATGATGAAGGACAAAAAGGATTCTTTTACAAAGACCCAAACAGTGGAGAAGAATTATTTGGTTACCCAGGAGAAGGTTTAGCAAAGAAATTTATGTTTAAAGATTTAGAAGAAAACGGAGTTAAAGTAAATTTACCAGTGTTTGCAGGGTCACTTAACATAGTTGCCAATATTGTACCTGGTTTTGGTCCAACAATTACTGTACCAGCTGCATTAATAAACAAATATTTTAATTTATTAAAACCAGGTGAAATAGGAGAACAAATATTATTTGGAGATTTTTCACCTCCAAGAGTAGGTAGTGTAGCAGAAGTGTTTACTAGCTTAACACCAGAACCATCATGGTTTAAAAAATTTAGAACTGCATTTGGTGGTGGTGGTGCAGAAGCAAAAAGATTATTTGGTAATACCCAAATAGATGTATATAAAGCATTGTTGTATGCAGGACAAATAGACGACAGTACCCCAGAAGGTGTAAACGCAGGTATAGAATTAGCTGGAGATTATGCAAGAAATATTTTTCTTTTTAGAGGTTTGTCACAAGCAATAGGACCATCTGGTGCAGTAAGTCCTAAGTATGAATTAACAGATAAAACAGGAAGATTATATTTTTTTGAAACTCTTGCACAAGAATACTGGAATATATCTAATGCAGTAGAAGATAGTTCAACAGCAGTAAAAGTATTTACAGATAGATTTGGATTTGACCCAGTGGCATTAGCTACTGGTAAAACTATGACTGTAAAGAAAAGACCAGTAACAGAAGATGGTGCTGTATGGGAAAGAAATAATCCAGAGTTAATAGAAAAGTTTGACTTAACATACGCATTCCTTATAGATGAAACAGATTCAGAATTTATGTATGAGAATTATTATGCACAATTACTTAGTGGTGACAGAGTACCAAAGACACCAGAACAATGGGTACAATCTAAAAACATATTGCTTGGCAACATAGAGTATGAAAACTTTGTAAAGAAAAATAATTTACTTACTAGAAATGACAAACAAGCAGTCATAGCTAAGAGAAATAAAAAAGCAGAAATAGCTATGAGATATCCTGGTTATGGTAGAAGCATAGATTATTCACCAACTAAACCAGAAATAGATGATTTAATTGACGAACTATATACTTGGGTTAATCCAGTTACATACGTATTAGACCCAAGACTTGTAGGTAACCCAGCTGCAGAAGGATTAAAAGAATATTTACAACTTAGAGATAAAGTTATTGCTGAAACTAAGAAGCTAGACACAACATATTCTGATACATCGTTTAGACGTGCAAACAAATTAGCACCATATAGAACCTTGTTAAGAGACAAAATCAAAGCTATATTGGTTACAAAGCCAGAATTTGCACCGTTAGCTAAAGAAATCTTTGAAAGAGAGTTACGAGAAGCAGAAGAGGATATAGAATTATTAAAGGGATTATATGACAGTTGATGAATTTTTTAACAGAATAGAACAATTAATTATACAAGTTAATGATAGTGCTACGTTAGGACAGAATAAAGTAGGCATAACTACAGAACAAAGATTAGATATATTAAATGCTAATACTATAGACGATGCTTCTAAATATCTTATTGCTGCAGGAATACCACAGTACATTGTTGACTTTGCTATATCTGGAACTGATATAAGTGGTATAACTGGTGATGATGCAGCATTAGCTGCAGCTGCAGAACAAACTGGATTGTTTGGTAACCAAGATGAAATTATTGGTGTACCAGCTAATTACTTACCACCAAGAGAATCAGCCACAGATTTTTATACACAAAATGATTTAGTCAATATGTTTGCTGGAATGGAAGAAGAACAGATAGCAGCAATACAAGCAGATATGATTAATGCTAAGTTACTTAGTGTTAGTGATGGATTTATTCCAGGAGATTGGGATAGTGCTACACAAATAGCATTTACACCAGTATTGGCTAGAGCAAACAGAGGTGGTGTTACAGAGTTTGAAAAACAATCTGGTGCAGCATGGAGAAATGTATTAGAAGAATACGTAGCTAATCCAGTTCCTACAATACCAGATGACGATGTATTTTTACCACAAGACCCAGCAACTAATGCACAACAAGTTAAGTCACTGTATGCCAGGGAACTAAACAGAGACCCTTCTCCATCTGAACTTAAACTATTATCTAATGAGTTATATAAACAAGCAGAAGCTGCATACGCACAATCACAAGAATTAGGACAAGTAGCACAAGCACAACCAGCATTTACTGGAGATGATTTATTATCTGGTGAATATGGTAATTATGCTGCAGATAATGTACAAGAAGCAATAGAAGATGAAGGCATGACGCAGATAGATTCACAAGCTAGAATGAAAGAAAAGTTTGATGTTTTAATACAAAACGAAAAGGCAAGGTTAGGAGAAAATTATTCGGCACGTAATACTAGGAATGTTATTCTTAATAGCATCTCCGCTAGAACAGGAAGACCCGCATAAAATGAATCAAGAATTAGTTGCATTTATGGAATCAATCAAAGAGCAAGAGAATGCTGGTGGTAATTATTTATTAAAGCATAGACCTACAACAATCATAGGTTATGACGGTAATCCAGTTAAAGTCCAGGCACTTGGTGCATATGGAATATTAGATATTAACTGGGACAAATGGTCAGAACAAGCTGGGTATAAAGGTGCGGACTGGAGAATACCAGAGATGCAAGATATTGTAGCTGCATATAAGTTTACAGAGTATTACAACAAATATGGAAGCTGGGATTTAGTAGCCGTTGCATGGTATGCAGGTCCAGCTAGAGCTAACAAAGCTAAAAACATGGGACTAGATTCTGTAAGTAATATAGAAAACATAGAAGGTTTTGGTCCTAATGTACAAGAATATGTCAATAGTGTTATGGGTAAGTATGAAGATAACTTAGAGTCTGCTTCTAATACAACTGTAGAAAGTTATGTAAGCCAATCAGAACAACAAAATGATATGTTATATAGAGGAGAAGAAAAAGGTTCTATGACAACTCTTCCACAAGTAGGTAACAATACAAATCCTATGGAGAAATATGCAGCAGATATATTAGCAGCATTAGTACCTAGAAGAAACTTAGAATTTGAAGCACAAGTACCAGAAGAAGTTGGAGATATAGAAGAAGCTAAGATTAAAACAGATATACGAAGAGAAGAGTCTATAGGTATGCAAGATTTATTGAATGCGATTGATGCAGAATGAAACCAATAGAACAAATGTCAAACGCAGAACAAAAAAGATTATTTTTTCTTAATCACGCAGCTAAAAGAAACAGATATAAAAAGATATTTACTGGTAAAAAATAACCATGGAACAAGAAGAACTTGTTGAACTTGGTGCAACCGCAACTGCAGTAGCAGCTCCTTTAGATGTATCAAGAAGGTCATTAAATTATTTACGTTATTATGACCCAGGAATAATATACACAAACAATTATGAAATAAAAGATTTAGATAATCTATTAAAAATATACGATGATGTTATTAAATTTTTAGGAGAGGACCCTAAAGTATTTGACAAAAAAATTATAGATGATTTGTTAGATGGTATTGGAAACATATCAAGTACACATTATGATATATCGGAAAAAGCAGAAGATTTTTTGACAGATGTGTTTGTACAAAAAAACCCTTTAGATGCAGAAAAAAATATAGGAAAAGTATTAACTAATCTAATAGAATTAGAAGAAAGTGTATCTGGACCAATACTAAAACTTAGTGCTTCTGGTGTAGATGCACATGGATTAAGTGTGTTTGAATCTGCTAATGATACTCTAAGTCATGTTATAGACCAGTCAATAGATAATTTAAAAAAACTATCTAAACAACCAAGCGCAACACCGTTAGATATTGCAAAACAATTACAGGATGGAAAATTTTCAAATATAGTTGATGCGCAACAAGAAGTGTTTGATATTGGTAGAACTCTTATAGGACATATGACATGGGCAAAAGTAGGAACTATAACAAGAGGTGTAGTTATAGAGACTGCTGTATATGCAGACGTATTAAACGTATTAACTAATTTATCTAAAGAAGAATTAAAAACAATAGACAAATTAACAAAAGAAATAAAACCTGGATTTAAATTTTATATATTTGATGATATGGAAAATATACCAGTTACAAGAAATAAAAGCATAACTATGAACAATTTAGAATCTATGCAAGATAATCTTAAAGATTTTATAAATACTAGATATGATTCATATTTAGCTAGAGATGCAGATTTTTATTGGAGAATTAATCCAACAATTATAGAAAAAGAAGAACGTGCAATATTTGCTATGGGTGATTACATGAGAACTTTAAGCACTGTATTACCAGGAGGAATGAATAGACAATTATTTTTACCACAACAATATGATTACACAGCAGATATACCAGTTAGTAGATATTTAAACAAAGAAGATATGTTGCCTGGATATGAAGCTCCATCTAAACAAACAGGTATGCAATTTGCAGATGATGCAGTAATGTTAAAAGCTCCAGACGCTTCATTTAATAAAGTAGGTAGATACCACATGACACCAGTAGTAAATATAGCTGCAATAGCAGATGACATAGGTGTAGATTTACTTGTATATAGCAGAAGTCAAAAAGGTTTAGTTCCTTTATCAGTAAGAAATTTAGTTAATACAGATAAAAAACTAGAGATATGGAAAGCACCTAACACAACAGATGAAGATATTGCAAAGTTTGTAGATGCTGTTGTTGATAAACCCCTGGACGATTCAAACTTTAGATTAACTATAGATACACCAGAAGTAAAAACAGAGATAAAGAAACCTATAGTGCAGCAAGTACGTGAGACTTTTGCTAATACACATACACCAGAAGCAGTTAAAGCTGCAGACAATACAATAAAAACTAAACCTAAGTTTGCTACAAAGGTATTTAATAACCTAAGTAAACTAGATATAGGACAAGAAGTTATAGAAAAAGGATTAGCTAAACTTGGCACGAAGTACGGTGCTGCAAGTCTTACTGGTCCAGCTGCAGCAGCTTTAGCATTTTATGAAACTATGGTCTTTGCTGCAGATGTAACTAATGCTGCCACTAAAGCTATAGATAAAGACGTAGATTTTTTTGATAACTTTGGACAAATAGACGATAGATTTTCTATTACATATAGGTTAACAAAACCTTTTTATGAGACTTTATTTAAGGGAATAGGTGGTATAAGTTCAGACAATAAGGATTAAATGAAGTACAATAAATTAAGGAAAGAAGTAAATGGCATATCAAGGTGACAAATACGTAGGTGATTTAGCACTCTACTACATAGCAAAGAAATTAGAATCTGGACAAAAGACTGGTTCTGTTAAAGATGCTATTACCGATAAAGATATTAACAGACAATTAAAAGGTCTTGCAGATAGAAAACCAATTGCAGAATTAGGCAAAGTAAAGATATATCCTATCTTTGGTCCTAATGCTACTGCTAAAGCTACACAGTTTAATCAAGATGAAATAAGTGCTGCTATGAATATGGCAGATAATTTTCTAGGTTTACCAGACCCAATAGACACAGACGATGCAGTTGCTAAGTTTCGTGAGATGGAGAGAAGCACAGAAGAAGTTAAGAATGTAGAGAAAGTAGTAGAACAGTTTGCTGGACCTAATGATATAACATTTGACTTTGCTCCTAACAAACCAATAGAAGTAGTAATACAAGATTCTAAAGGTGCAAAAGACCCTATATATACTGGAGTCTCATTTGACTTTGCTCCTAATCGTGACCCACAAGATGTCATAGCAGAAGCTAAATTAGCAGTTGCAGCTGGAGTACCAGCATCTTTTGATGTACCACAAACAACTGTAGAAGAAATGGGATTTATTCCAGGTACACCAACTGACCCAGTATCACAACCAATATTACCTCCAAGTGGTGGTGGTAATGGTGGTGGTAATGGTGGTGGTAATGGTGGTGGTAATGGTGGTGGTACTACAGGTGAGCAAACTCTTAACCCTAATAAAAATGTATTTAATAATATACCAGATGGTGCAGACCTAGTAGATGTAGAAGGACAACTGTATTTACGTTATGCAGTTCCTGGTGCAGGTGAACTGTATCAAGGTAGTACAATATTTATGTTTTATGAAGTACGATACAATGACCCAGTTGAAGCTGGCTTTGTAACTCCAGGACAAGAATATTATATTAACGCAAAGTTTAGTAATGATGATTTAGATTTAATGGGAGTAATTGCAGGTAACAGTGCAGACCTTCCACGTAATGGTCCAGATGGTGAACCACTACATCCATTCACATCTTTTGCAGAAACAATAGCTACAGAATCAACAATTAAACCTTGGATATTAGACCCAGATTCAATAGCATTGTTAGCTGAAGCTGCATTAGAAAACAGAGAAGTTACAGAAGCTGAATGGTTTAGCACTAATTGGTACGATGAACATACAGAATCTGAACGTGCATGGCTGCGTGAATATTATAAAGACCCTATTACAGCAGAACAAAAAGCTAATGACTACAAGATACAAGTAGCATCTGCACTTAGAGCTGCTGGTGTATCTGGTGGATATGATACAGAAACTAATCAAGAGTTAGCAGCACCAGATGCTTTGTCACAATGGATAGCTAACAAGTGGGTTACTGGTTCTTGGTCCGAAGCAAAAACAACAGAACAGTTAGCATTGTTTGCTGACCCATTTAGAAGTGGTGTAAGAGATACAGATTTTACAGATTATATAAATACTGCTGGACTTGGTGGATTAAACAGAAGTGCAGAACAAGAAGATAGAATTAAAGGTTTATATACACAATGGTTAGGACCAGTGTTTGGTAAGTTAACAGATTCAGAAGCTGCTGAAAAAGCTGGTAGGTTACGAAACAATCCAGACTATGAACAAGCATTAGTAGAGAGTTTAAAGACAAGCAGATTAGCTTTGTTTCCTAAATACACAAATACAGAATTAACATACGATGATATTGTTTCACCGTGGAGAGGATTAACTAGACAAACATGGGGACAAGAAGCTGACGAAACACAAGGTTGGTGGCAAGATATGGTAGCTACTAATGATTATGAATCTGGTCAAGAACTACTTAGAACTAAAGGATTAGAACAAGACATAGGACAAGTTACAGTAGAAGCAACACAAGCGCTGCAACAAGCAATAGGTGGAGCTGCAGGTTCTGTAGAAACTAACTTAGGAGTTAACCAGTAATGGCAACATACTTAGAAGAAGCACAAGCATTATATCCAAATTTATCTGCAACATTACTTAACTTGTTTGCAAATGAATGGGCTAAATCTGGTAATCCAGTTACTGCTATACAAGAAGTTAGACAGACAGATGAATACAAAACAGAGTTTCCAGGTAACTATAATCCATCAACTGGTCAAGTTAGATACAATGAAACTACATACAAAGCATTAGAGCAATCTTATATTGGTACACTCCAGGAGTATGGCATACCAGAACAAACATCAAGAGTATTACTTGCTGATAGATTTGTAGGTTTACTTGAAGGTGAAGTATCTGCAAGAGAGTTTCAACAAAGAGTAAGCGCAGCATATGAAGGTATAGTAGATAACATACAAGGAGTACAAAACTTTTTCTCTACTAATTACAATGTTGACTTAACTCCAGAAGCTATATTTATGGGAGCATTGGACCCGTCAATAGGTGAAGAGATTGTCTCTGGTAGAATTACTGCAGCACAAATTGGTGGTGAAGCTACAAGAGCTGGCTTTGCTATAACAAGAACAGAAGCTGAAGGATTAAGACAAGCTGGTCTAACGCAGCAACAAGCTAGACAACTATACAGTGCAGCACAAAAAGATTTACCTAGACTAAGAGACATACAACAAAGAGTAGAACCAGACGCAGAACAATTATCATTAGAACAATTTACACAAGCTGTTGTATTCCAGGACGCAGACGTGTTAGATGATATAAGAAGATTAGAAGCAGAAGAAACTTCTATGTTTACACCACAAGTTGGTGCAGCTAGAAGAGGTGCTAGAGTTACTGGACTTCAAGAACAATAGCAAAAACCCCAACTGAAAAACACAAAAACAGTTAGGGCTTTGCTTTATTTATTCTTCTTCTTGTTTTATTTTTTCATAGACTTTTGTATCATTAACATCTTTATAGACTTTTTGTTTTCTTATTGTACCCTTCCATGTGTTTGCGTCTAACTCGTGTAATGTCCATCTTTTAGTATCAATATGTGTAAGGTTGTAATCATTTATAATACTAAACAGTTGTAAAGTTGATAACTTTAATTGTGTTCCATCTGCAAAGTCAATTTCATAACCACTACCAACTTGTCCTGTAGATAGTTTTTCGTGATTAATCTGTTTCCACCAAACTGTATCTAGTTTATCTCCTAGAATAAAGTAGTCATTATCTATTGCAAAAGTGCCGTCTTTTAACAATTCGTTTTTTGCTAAATCGCTTCTATCAATTTCTTTATACTCACTCATTACTTATTCTCCTTCCTTATAATTAATCTCAAAGTCTTTATCAAGTTCTTTTATAAATTTAGCCATCTGCCCTAATTGCTGAAAGTTGTCTCTTCCATTAATTCCAAATACATCTTTAGTAATCCCAATAATATGACTTGCAATTACATCTTTCATTACTTACTTCCTTTCGCATTATCTATTAGTTGTTTCCAATACTCTGGTGATTCTGTATCTATAAACCAGTCACCGTTTTTAACAAAAGCATCGTACTCTTCTTCTGTCTCAAAAGCTCCGTACATGTGTTTTCCTTTCTTTCGCTTACATTAGTTAGACTCTTCTACTTTAAAAAAGGTTACATCTTTTTTTTTGTGTTATAATTTATTAGAGGATTCTTCTCTAGCAATAGATTAGTATAACCTTCCTTTCGTGTACGTAAAAATAGTGGGTGTAAAAACCCACTATTTTGTTTATGTAGTATATAATTAAAGTATCGGATTGCGGTCGTCTCCGACTATAAATGGATGCTGCACCTTCCAGCTTATAGCTGACGTGTAAGCTGCGTATTACAATTCGTCTAGTATCTCAACAGTCTGGAGTGGCTGGCAATTCTCATTGTTGTTTAATTATTATTTGTCGCGTATCGCATCATTAACCCAAGGATGATGTAGTTAATACCAACACTTGGAGTAGGAGATAAAATGGAGAACGAAGTAGAAAATACAGTAGAAGAAGTACAAGAAGATAACAATGCTATCAAGTCAATGCGTGAACGCATTAAAGAACTTGAATCAGTAGAAAAGGAATATAAATCTGTACAGATGGCAAATGCTATCAAAGATGCAGGTTTTGACCCAGAAGCTGGTCCAGGTAAAGCATTAAAAGACTTGTATAAAGGTGAGTTAAAAGGAGATGCAATAAAAGAATTTGCAGCTCAATATGGTTGGGGAGATGCTCCAGCTGAACCCACACAAGATGAATTGCAACGACAAAGAGTTGTTTCTAGTCAAGACAATTTAGATACTGTAATTGAAGCATCAGTACCAGTAGAGCCAGTTGGCTTAGAAGACCAGATTGCACAAGCGCAGCAAGATGGTGATTGGCAAACTAGCGCAAATCTCAAAGCAGACAAATTAAGAAATTTAACCCAAGAAAAAAAGTAAAGGAGATTTAAATGGGTGCAGTAAGCGGATTGGGAGACTCGTATGACCTCCCGAATTACGTGGGTGAGTTATTTAATATAACTCCAAACGATACACCGTTTCTTTCTGCTATTGGTGGAATGACTGGAGGTAAATCAGTTACCTCTAAACAGTTCACCTGGCAAACAGTTGACAATGCAACAGCTGCTCAAACAGTAGTAGTTGAAGGTGCAGATGCAACTTTCGCAGAGAGAAGCAGAAGCGAAGTAACAAACGTTACTCAAATTATGCAATATGGTGTTCACGTATCATATACAAAACAAGCAGCAACAGGTAACCTTGCTGGTCAATCTATACTAGGAAATCAACCAGTTCAAGATGAATTGGCTTTCCAATTAGATATGGCTATGAAGAGAGCAGCTAGAGACATAGAGTTCTCTTTTATGCAAGGAGCTTTTGTCGCAGATACAAACATAACAACAGCAAGAAAAACAAGAGGAATGTTAGCAGCTATCGCAACAAACGAGAGAGCTGCTGGTGGAGGAGCTTTGACACAGTCAGATGTGAACCAAGTTCTAAAAGCTATGGCAGATTCTGGAGCTCCATTTGAGCAACCAGTAATGTTTGCTAATGCCTTCCAAAAGCAAAAACTATCATCTATCTATTCAAGTGCATTGTCACTTGCGCCAAGAGATAGAAATATTGGTGGAGTAGATATCACCACTATTGAAACTGACTTTGGCGAAGTAGGTATTGTCTATAGCAGACACGTACCAACAGATGACATTGTAATTGCTGACCTTGCGTATTGTAAGCCTGTATTCCTAGACATCCCTGGAAAAGGACACTTCTTCGCAGAACCACTTGCACAAACTGGTTCAGCTTATAAGTTCCAAATCTATGGAGAAATAGGATTAGAATATGGTCCAGAGCAATTCCACGGCAAAATTACAAACCTAGCTACTTCCTAATTAGGAATTAGATAGTATATTTATTAGAGGGAGATAAATACTTCTCCCTCTAGTAATATGGAGATATATGGCAGCAGTTAGCACACTCGTAGATAGAATATATAGAGATTTTTTAAACAAACCAGATGATTTATCTGCGTTTTCTAGGTTAGATGGAGCTATAAATAATTCAGTAACTTCTTTAACTTATGAGTCTGGATTGTTTTCATCCGAAGAAGAGAACCTATTAGGTAATGGTGCTTTAGTAGAAGTTGACCAGGAGATAATGTTAGTTACAGCAGCTAACACTTCTACTAGAACATTGACAGTTGCCAGAGGTTATTCTGGTACAACAGCTGCAAGTCACGATGACAAAGCAAACATCTTTATAAACCCAACGTTTCCACGTAAATCAGTTTATGATGCAGTAGCAGATAACATTGTAAGATTATATCCTACACTTTATAATGTAACTACAACTAACGTTACAGCAAATAGTACATACCAAGAAGTACCAGCATCTACTGTTGAAGTATTAAGTTCATATGTACAAAATGCTACAGGTAATCAATACACATCTGCTGGTATAGAATTATTAAAAAATTTTCCACCATCTAGTACAAATACTGCTGTACAGTTTTACAACACAAGTAATGGTAAGACAGTTTATTTAGTAGTTAAAAGAAAATTTGTTAGACCAACAGCAGAGACTGATGATTTATCTACTGCATGTTTGTTAGAAGATGAGTACCAACAAATAGTTATGGTAGGTGCTGTTGCAGATATTGTAGGTGCTACAGATATAGATGCTTCAACACAAGAATTTATTACAGAAAAATTAGCAGCGGAAAGTTATCCAGTAGGTTCTGGTGAGAGATTAAGGAACGCATTACTAAGACTTAGGTCATTATTAATAGACGAAGCAAGAGGTAATTTACGTTCACTATATCCTGCTCCAGTATCAATAATGAACATTAACTACAGTGGATAATGGCAGTATTACCTTCACCATCAAATACATCAGCACCAGAATCACAAGGTTTTGAAGCTAACTTAGACGACTTATTTCTAAGATTTGCTGTAGGTCCAGGACGGCAGCTTAATATAAATACAGCTCCACTCCAGGCACAAGCTATACAAACATCAGAAACTCCAGAGGATTTTCAACAGGAGTTTGGTCAAATATATTCCAGGACAGACTTTGCAGGGGGTAGTGGATTAGACAAAGCACATAGAAGAAATGCTGCGGATAATGATTTTCAAAGATTCTGGGATAGTAAAGGCATAGATGTATTTAGTGGTAAACAAGTAGGTCAAGAATATAAAGTATCTTTACTACATGACACATCGGAGTTGTCTAGTTCTACAAATACAAACTTGTATATGGAAGAGATGAGTGGTTCTATATTTTTTGCAGATAGTGATGTTCTTAAAAGAATAGACACACCTACTGCAGCATCTATAACTGTAACATCAGAGACAGCACCAAGTGCTGGTAATGCAATAACAGGTATGGCTGTATTAGGAACACAATTATATTTAGTAGCTAATGGTATTATCTATAAAAGAACTGGAGCTTCTACTTATTCTGTACACAACAATCACAAAACATTTAGCAAGATATGGTCTATGAAAGGAAGAATAGTTGCTAGTGATACTGGTGGAGATTTATACCAGGTAACAAGTAGCAGCAATCCCACAACAATGAAAACATTACCTACTGGTACAGAATGGACAGACTTAACAGATGGTGGTGCGGTAGTATTAGCAGCTGCTTCAGATGGATATATATATTCTTTTGCAGATGAGTCTTCTTCTTTAACTCTTAAAGGTCAAACATTTATAGAAGGTGAAGTACCAAATGCTATAGATGCAGCACAAGGTTTTATATTTTATGGTACATATCAGAACACAGCTAGTGG
>CAACVF010000067.1_pt1 | contig 21634 bp, 10 predicted proteins | sample 2381781 | NCBI WGS metagenome assembly CAACVF01 (sample SAMEA5211967, study PRJEB30684) | marine metagenome | biome: Marine; feature: Epipelagic; material: Water | collected 2015-10-15 | depth 60 m | reverse complement strand
GATCCGCAACTAGCAAAGACCGCAAACGCCACCACATAAAGGGCAATTTTCCATATTTTCATTTATTTAAGTGTTATGTTCAGACCAACTGAACTGTTATATATTTTACTATCCCAGAATTTAGTATATTCACCTTCAAAGAATACTCCGATGCTTTTACTAAGCTTCCATCCAAATTGTACTCCGGTTTGATAATCTTCCCACTGTTCTTTTTCAGCATCTTCAACCAATCCACCTAATCCCCAGTTATTTCTATTATGATAACTAAAAGCTTCATCACCTTTTACATAGTTATGATATGGTAATAAGTAAGAACCATAAGCATGTAACCAGAAATTATTTTTATAATGGTAATAGTCAAAACCGACCACAGGAGATATAACTCCAAAAGCATCTATATCTTCCCATATTTCGTTATTATAACGATTCATAAGATCAGTAAATACTGTTTGTCTAAATTGTAAATCTGTATAAGCTACAGTTTCACCTTCTTCATTAATCCAATACCAATCAGATACTTCGTTTCCATTCTGATCTTCTGATGTATAATAAATATCATCATATCCGTAATAAAAACCAAGTGTATACCAAGGGTTAACAGCATAACCGTCCTCATTAGTTTCGTTTAACCATATTTCTACAGGGTTATAACCATAAGGACGTTCATGAGTTCTATAAATGGCACCTGCACTTAACGAAAATTTCTTTCCAATAGGTAGTTTAGCTCTTATTTCAGCTGACTTATAATCAAAATTTACTTTTCCTTGTTTTCTACTTTCTATTTTAACAATATGGTATTTTCCACTGTGTTTTAAGAAATATCTGTGATTTTTAAATACATCATCTCTGGATCTTTCTTTTTCAGTATGAAATACATATTCAAACCCTTTAATAGCTGAATTAGGAGCTGTCATAGATACGTTAGATTCAGTCCCATCATAATATTGTTTGCCCTTTATTTCATAATCAAATCTTGCAATCTTACGAATACCAAATCCATAGCGATAATCGTGATCATAGTAATCAGTTCCATCTACTACAACAGGTACATCATATAAACTTCCGTTAGGATTTGTTCTTACAAAATAACTTGGTGCATTTTCTTTTGAGTTTTTAAGATCTCCAGATACATAAAAAGTGCTGTACTTAAAAAAATCTTTAAATAACTTTTTCTTTTCTTGTCCACTTATATTAAACGTGATAAGTAAACAAAGGGTAAGTAAAATTTGTTTCATTTAGTTTTTCTTTTTACGGTTTTTTCTTTTCTTTTTACGAGATCTCCAGTCTTTCTCTAACATAGTAGTTACTGTAATAACATTTTTACATGTATCAGTTTTAGTAATTCTTACTCGGTAGTCCTCGATTTTTTCTACTTTAACCGTCACACATTTTTCTTGTGAGTTAGCTGTTAAACATAGTGATAGAAATAAGATTGTAATTAAATTTTTCATTTATTTGTATTTTTTAAACATTAATTTATATAGCAATTTGTTCCAAGCTTGCTGTAGCTTGTCGATAAATTTTTTCATAGTTATGGTTTTTTATAATATTGTATCATTCCGTCATATCTTTCTATTTGTACATAATCAACTCCAAGTACACCTTTTGGTTTACCAGAGTTAGGTCCTGTAAAAGGTACTCTTTTTGTAAAGCCATCTTTTTTTGCTTTACGAACATCAGCTTTAAAATTATTCTTTAAAGTTTCTTCATCTTGCAGTTCTTGCTGTATTGTACTTTCTCTACCCCAATATGGTAAACCAAAGTTCCAACCGTTCCATCCTAATAGTAAAGCTACTCTTTCAAAGGTTCTAGTTTCTTCATCAAACGCTTGATTAATATTGTTATATTTTCTAAGAGCTCTATCAATAGGAACATTAGTAAATGCAGAAATTAATTGAGATATAGCTAAATAAGCTGGGTTTTCTAAACTCCACCCTCTTTTTTTAATTTCTTTTCTATTCCAACTAAACGTTCTTAAAGCTGTTCTAACATTACGAACCTTTTGATCTATTACAGGTGATATATCAAACAAGTTCCAAACTGCTTCTTCATATTTAGGGTTTTTTCTACCATGCTGGAAGTTTAATTCTCTTGCTACGTTTTTAAGAGTAGATACTATAGCTCCACCAAAACCTAAACCAAACAATAAAGAATCCATCATTCCGTGTATAGTATTAGCAACTTTATCTTTTTCTCTTTCATCGTCTTCATCAAATACTAAAGCAAATAAAGCTTGTTGTAATGAATTGAATACTAAATTTTGTACACCTACATAATATATAACTCCAGATAAATTACTTAAATCACTTTCACGCTGTGTCATTCCAGGACGTTTTCTTCTTTTTATAAAATCAAGTAACATCTTTTTAGCCTTCCTGTTATACTGCATTGTAACATTTTGGAAAGCTAATATTACACGACCAAATAAACTAGCTTGCTGAGATGATATTTTACTAGGATTACTAGACTGTTGTGTTTCTTCTGCTATAGCATAAAAATCATCAAACGCGGCTGCTTCAGCTTCAGCTTGTGTATATAATTTACCAGTTTCTGCATTAACTCTTTTTAAATTAGCTTTAGTTCTATTTATAAAGAAAGTAGCTCCACCTGTAGCAATAGCTAAACTATCAAATATTCTTGTAAGTATAAAACCTTTATCAAGTAAATAGTTAAGCATTCCTTTAAAACCGCCTTGTTTAGCCGCTGCTGCAAGCTCAGCTTCGTTAACGTTTATTTTTAAACCATCACGTCTGTTTACAAGATAATCAGAGTTCATTAACTTCATAACCGTAGGAACATAATCTTTACTCACAAAAGCTTTAGCAGCTGCATATATATTATTATCACCCCAATTTATAAAATTTACATTAGATAACATCTGTAATGATCCAGATCTCACGTTTAAGAACATTGCTACGGCTACAGAACCATTTAGCCAGTCCATCATTTCATTTACTTGACGAGATCCACTACCTTCATAAGTTGGTCTATTACTACCACTTCTCATACGTTTTATTGAATCACGTATTGCTTCTACATATTTAGAACCAAAAGCTTTTTCAAGCTTATTCATGTTTTTATCTGAAAATGCTATATCAATATTTTCATTCCACTCAGTTAAAAGCTCTGATCTAAACTTAGTATCTATTCCACTTAATATATCTGATTTGATATTTCCAACCATCCAATTAGTAGTTGGACCAGGATATTCTGCTTGTTTTTGTATCAATTGCAATTCATCTGCAAAAACATTGTACTGCGATTCCGATTCAACTGCTTCAACTAAACTATCAATATCAGTTTTAGACATACCAGGAATATCCATACCTTGTTTGTTCCATAAATAAACCCTTATTGCTTGACCAACAGTAAAATATTTATACCCTATTTGATCGTTTAAAGGATTTTTTGTTTTTCCTAATCCATAATTCATTAATTTTGGAAAAGCTTTTTTAAGTGCAACAAAGTCGTTAGCTATTGTTACTTTAGCAGATATTACTAGTTGTTCAGCTTTGTTATAAGGTTTTATTAAATTGTCAATAAACCACGTTTGCTGGTCTGTACCTTTTTTACCAAATCCAAAAAGCTTATAACCAAGTCCTAAGAAATCATCAGCTGAAGATGTTATTGTAAATTGTCTTAGTATTCTTTTTAAGAAACCTTTATCTCTTTTCTTTCCTTCTAGTCTCGCCTCAACATCTGTTACTTCTGTATTAGCTTCTATATCTGTAGCGTCTTCAATTATCTCATTCATTTTTGTATCAATATCTGTCGCTTTTTCTGTTATAGCTAATTGTACTTTTGATTTAACATCTATTTGACTCAGTATATCTTTAACAACTTGTACATTCATCGCTGAATCATCTGCAAAATAAAAATCATTGTATCCTTGTTTAGCTTTTTCTATTAACCAATCTGCTTTGGCCATTGGAGAACCATCTTCTAAAGTAATAATATTTTCAAGAGGTATGTTTAATCCTATACTGTCAGCCCATATTTTAATTGCTTTTTGAGAAGCATTTGGTCTAGCTGTAACTATATATATATCTTTTGCTCCATATTTTGCTTGACGAGCTAATGCTGTTCCAGCTAAAGGACCTTTTGAAGTAGACAAATCCACATTATCAAAGTTTTTATAATCAAAAACCCATCCTTTTTCTAACAATGATTCATATTTTTGCGCGTACTCTGCAGCACTCATGTATTTTACTTTATTACTATTATAAAACTCTTTTTTTAATTTTTCTCTTAGTATTTGATTACCTGTTTCGTTAATCATTTCAAGATCAAATTGAGCCGCTGGACTCATTGCTATAACTTTTTCTTTTGTTAAAGCTAAAGTGTCGTCCATATCAAAAGCACTTAATCCTTTTCGCTTTTTATTTATTTTTAATGCTTGTATTCTAGCGGCTAAAGAATTTAGCATTGTATTTTTTTGAAAGAATGGAGTAACAAACTCACTAAATATACTACCAAATCCTTGCGCATTTTGAGTAACCATTTTTTGTTCAGCTGCTTTAACGCCTGAATCTACAGCTGTTTTTAATAATGACTGAGCATTTTGTAAGCTCATTTGATTAGTACTTACTTTATATATTAATTCATTTTGAAATTTTATTAAACCAAATAACGTGATACCACCTAAATTTGGAAATTTTTCATATTGATCTTTTTTGAGACCTAAACCTAATTCATTAGCCACAGTAGTTAAAGTACCATCGGCCTTATAAGATTTAAGTTCATTTAAATTTATACCACCTTTGCTGTTATTTCTAACAACATCTTCTACGTAACGAAGCCAAGTGCTAGGGTCAAATAGATCAAAAAATCTATTAGGCATAGCTTTTCTAAGATCTATATTATCTTCAGTTATTTTTAACATAAGGTCACTTTCTCCATCTAGTTTACCTTGAAAATAACTTTTTTCTATTACTTTAAACTCTTGATCAACTTTACCTCTTTTCGCCATATCTAAAATAGATTTAGCAACTAAATTAGCAGGCATAGTGTGCTCCATAACAGCCTTACCTTTCCCAAAAACATTTTTAACTGTAAAAAATCTTATAGGCGCTAAAGCTCGTAAAGGGTGTGTTGTTAGATTAACTTGAGTATCTAAAAAGCTCCCCCAAAATGTTAATCTATCTTTAAAATCTTGGCCTTTTTTCCCTTCTAAATCAGCCTCTATAACTTTAGCAATATTTTTTAATACTTTTGTTTTATCGTTTTGTAGTTTTCTCCACTTAGGATCTTTTGCGAGTTTTTCAAATTTTGATAAAGGCCAATCTCTATACATATTATTACCAGACATTTCTGTTTGAGCATTTCTTAAAACACTAGTTCCATCACTATTAATATCAACCCCGAATTCACCATTGGCTTTAGCTTCCTTTATTAGTCTTTTTCCTTCTTCAATATTACCATCCCCTATAACAGCATATATTTCTTGCATATTTTTATATAAAGAATCATTTTGACCAGTCCATGTGTCTGAAAAGAATAGCTGAGGACCCAATTTTTTCCAATTATCTTTTAACCCTTGGTCTCTTATTTGTTTTTCTCTATCTGTAAGTCTTTCATGAATTTTCCCAGGTGTCTTACCTCTCTCAAATTTTTGCTCAAAGCCTAACTTTTGAGTACCTAAATTTCTTAAATACTTATCAATTGGTGTTCGTGAAATTTTACCAAACTTTGACATTAAGCTTATTGGAAAATCTAATGCTCGTTTAAATATTTTTTTACCTTCACGAATTGCTTGTGACAATGTGCTGCCTGAATTTAATAACCTTCTAATACCTTTTAAAGATGCTTCTATTGCTTTTATAAAAACTTGTATTGGATTAATACCTAATGTATTTTTAAAATCATCATCTAATCCTTCAAAATATTCTATAGCTTTATCTAATACATCTTTATCTTTAAAATTTTCATCTTTAACTATATCATCTATAGCTTTTTCACCAGCTTTAACAGGAGTTGTTACGTCTAAAGTAGAATCTTCAAGGGTTCTTTGATCCATTTTAGATTCTAAGTCATTCATAAAATCTACAGCACTTTGACCTTCACCTAAAGCTGTTTGTAATTTTTTCATAAAATCTTTATCAACTTTAAGCTCTTGTAAAGATTCCATAGCAAATTCACTGCTTAACTTTTTTAGAAAACGCTCTCTAATAGCATTATTTCTTTTCAAATAGTCTTTGACATCCTGAACCATTTGATCTGTTATTTCACCTGGTAATAAAAATGTATCTGGTCTACTATAAGATTTTTTACCATCTTCTTTTACAACAACCTTATCAGATTTTCCTATTTTTTCTACACCTAGTATTTTACCTAATGCTGACTGTTTAATGTAAGCCGAAGGTAATTGAGAAATAAATTCCGCATCTACTACATTATCAATAAAACCTTGATAACCTTTTTTAAATGAACCTATTTTTTTACCAAGTATATCAAACATACCAGGAATACCAACTTTTATTCTATGATCAAACATGTTGTTTATAAAACTACTAGTTTGATCAGCTGTAGATCCTTTTGCTGCTTGAACTAATATTTGCTTAGCAGATTCAGCTTGGATTTGACCTTTAGTGTCTCCTCCCACAGCTTCATTTACTTTTTCATTTGAACCTATATATCTTTTATCTCTTTTACCTACTACTTGTTCAGTTTTAGCATCAAAATCTTTTTGTCTTGTAGTATCACCTATTTCAGGAGCCTTCTCATCAGACATGCTAATTGTTTTATCTTTTCTTTTGTTTTCTTCAACTAGTGCTTTAGATCTTTCAAAAAATAAATTAGCTGTTTGCCTCCCAATACCCTGCATATTAACATCTTGATCGGGATTATATCCTTTAAAAGTTTTTAGGTATTCATTTTCTAAAGCTGTTTTAAATTCATCTCTAGTTAATAAACTATCTTTTATCCACAATTGATTAAGTCTTGAGTTAATAGTTCCACCTGCTTCTTTTAATACTCTTCTCTGATCTAATACATTATCAATATCAAAATCTTCATCAGCATATAACTTGTCTAATTTAGAATAAGAATCAGTTTCGCTTTTTGTATCAATAGTTTGTTTTTGACCCGTAGGTAAAATACTCATACCAACAGTATTAGCCCTTTCGTCTGCTCCTTTTATTATGTTTTCTATTTGTTGATCAACCTCTGCTTTTCTTTCTATTTTATTTACACTAAGTTGTTTATTGTTTACTGATTTTATTTCATTTTCTAATCGTTTCTGCTCCATTAAAAGCCTCATCAACTTTGTTTTATTAGAACCTGTTACATTGCTTGGAACAATTATTGCCGCTTCTCTTATTCGAGAAATTTCTTTTATTTGTTTATTTTTTTCAGAAACACTTAAATCTTTATCAGCTTTAATTTGTGAAACCAATACTTTAAAAGCTTCGTCAGCAGCTCCAAAAGTTTTAGAATCAGGATTCATATCTATTTTAGCTGCAATTTCTTCAGCTACTTGAATATTAGATTTTTGAATTTGACTTAAGCCAAGAGTTGTACTAACTAATGCTACGCCTCCAAAAAGCTCACCTTGTTTATAACCCATATTAGCGGCTTGTTCAATTTCATCCCACTTAAGATTACTAGTGAATATATTATCCACTGTCTTACCTTGAGCAAATTTATCTATATAGTTATCAGCAACTTGACCTAAATATTCTTGAAAACCTTCAGTAACATATTCTTGAGCCGCGTTTAATGTTTGTCCACCAAAACCACTTCCTACAACTGAAGCTAAATATCTTGAAAACGTGTTGCCTAGTATTTTTTTACCAGCAGATGTTGAAGCTATTGATCCCCCAATAGTACCTGTAAGTTTACCAGTTAAATAATCTGATATAAATTCAACTCCAGTTACCATTGCGCCAGTTGTTATTGCTGCACCTTGACTTGTGTAAGCATCAGGATTTTTTAACGCCTCTATATATTCTTCAGCTGTAGGTTCTCTACCTAATTCTTCTGTCAAACCTCGCTGTATACCGTCCATATAAGTACTACCATACTCCATAGCACCTTGAACCATAGATCCTAAAGCTATAAGACCAGTTCCAACTTTTGCAGCGGTAGCTGTAAGTCCACTTGCACTTCCTCCTGAAGCAACAGTAGCAACACCAGCTGCACCAACCATAAACTTACCAAGCATAGATGGTGCCATATGAGGAGCTTGTTCTATAAAACCTACTCCTCTATCTAAAAATCCTTCTAAAGTAAAGCTATAATCTGGAAGAAAACCTTGTTTTCCCAAAAAATAATCTTTCCAACTTCCTACTTTACCAAATGGCTCATCAGAATCAGCTTTGAAACGCTCGTATTTTCCAATATTTTCATAAGCTTCTAACCTTTCTATTAAATCTACATCTGTGGTTTCCCAAAAATTATCATCTTGATAGTCTTTATCTGTCCATGATCTAAGATAATCTTCTTGTTTCTTTAATACTTCACCTACAGTGTCATCATTATTAACTTTCCAACCAAATTCACTTATAGGGAGTAATGTTTGATCACCCATCTCATTAACATTATCGGGATTCTCACGCCATAACAATTTAGCTTCTCCAATAGTTGTATCAGCTGTAATTCCATTGTTACCAATAACTGATTTAGTTCTTTCAATATCTTCTCTTGCGGGATCTACAAAAAATAAGTTTTTTAAAGCTATTTGTAGTTCATTACCCCATGTTGATGGAAGATTACCTGATGTCATGGTTTGTCTCCACGTGGCTTTTCCTTTAGCAACGTAATATTTTAATAACCCTCTAACGCTTTTATCATTTTCATATCTATCTAGAGTATCATCTAACTGTCTAAGATGAGCATCTTTTTCTATTTGAAGATCAGATTTTACTTCAGAAATTAACTCACTAGAAGCTAATCCGTATTCTTGATAAATATTTTTTAAACTTTTATTATTAGATAATTTTTCACTTACACTTTCATTAAACCAATTTCCAAATTCATCTTGAACTTTTTCTAAATTTTCTGTAGTAGGGTTATTTAATAAATCATATTTATCTCTTATTTCCTCTAATTTGGCTTTAGCTTCTTTATTAACTTCTTTTAAAACCCCATCTTGTATAAATTTAAATCTAGGGTCTGATGTTACTGCCGCGGTTGTAGCTGATCTTAAAGCTTCTAAAGCATTTTCTTCATCGCTTAATTCAGGATTTTCTAAAGCAACTAATTCTTCTTCAGATGGTAAAAACTTTTTTACATAGTCTATCATTCCTTGATCTGCAACAGAAATTTGAGATAACTCTTCAGATGTTAATTCTATCTCGCCTTTTTTATATTGTTCTAGCTTTTGTTTCCTTTCTCTTAAAATAATATCAAAAATATGTTTTCTCTTTTGTTCGTCACTAAAATTATATGGTAAAGTTTTATCATTTGGATCTACACCTTGAACTAATTGAGGTATTGGTCTTCCAAAACCATCATATTGAACCTCCATATCTTTTAAATTTGGATTAGCTTCAATTTCATTTAAAAGTTGTTTGTATCTTCTTCGTTCAGCTTCGTTTAATTGTTCCCAAGACAAAGCATCATCAATATCATCTCTTACATCTAAACCTGTAGGAGAGTTAGCTTCAATTTTATCTATAGCATTTTGTGTAGCTTTATAATCTACTTCTCCGTTTTCTTTTAATATAGGATTTTTTAAAACATTCTGTATACTAGAATTCCACGCTTCAATTTGTTGGGAAAAATCATTACTTAAATCAGTTTCTTCAGTAGATTTAACCTCATCACTTGTAATACCCATTACAACCATCGGTGTTGGTATATCTAATTTAGTTTCATCTAAAACATTTTCATCTATTTCAAATTCAGGATCTTCAAAAGAAAGTTCTGCTTGATAATTTTTATCTGGAAATTTTTCATTTAACCATTTAACCTTATCCTCTAAAGACCACGCGTTTGCATTGTTTATTACTTTGCTTCTATTTACTGTCAATGTGCCAGTGTCTTGATTAAACTGATGTTTAAACTCTTTTTTTATCTTTTCTTCATTATCTTTTTGAAGCTGTATTTGTTCTTCTTTCTTTAATTTATTTTTATTCTCTAAATCTTTTTTGTTTTGTTCTTTTCTTTCTTTTTCGCTTTTAATTAAAGCATTGTACTTGGCCTCTTGATCTTTACCATACTTCTCCCAACCTTCTGGAGTTCTAGCTTCAGGAAAATCAACTTTAAATTTTTCTAAATTTCTACCAGCAACATTATATTTCTTCCACTTATCACCTTCTCTATTATAATAAGCAGTAATCTGCGCATTCTCCTTTTTTTCTGCCTCAGGGTGATCTGTTAAAAATCTTTCTAGATTTTCTTGCGAAACATTATAATGTCTCCCATTAGATATGTAAGTTTCTGTCATTATTAAATTTTATTACACCGGTTTATCTGCGTAAGTGTTGTCTTCATTCCAAGTGGTAACTTTTCTTTGCGTAGCGTTCGCGCTGCTCATAGCTCTATTGTAAATATCATCAACAGCTCTATCCGTGTATACTTTATGAAACATAACTTTTTGATATTCAGTTAGGTTTTTAATATCAGATGGCCAAGCTCCCATAGCTTCTTTCCATTTAGATTTTACATCTTCATCTGACATGTTAGCTACTTCAGGTATGTCTCCAAAAGCTTCTCTAGCAACATCAATATCAAAGGGATCGCTACCTAAAGTTGGAGATAATGTATTGTTCCAATAAGATCTAGCTCTATCTAAATCACCTGTTTGAGGATCTAAAAATTCTCCTAAATTTACATTAACAGATTGTTGAACCCTATCTCTTATTTTATTTTTATCTAAATTCCAAACATCCATTGTTTTTGTCTCACCATCACTATCTTTATATTTTATTTTAGTGGTATTACCAGGATCATCAGGTTCTCCTTCCATTCTAAAACTTTCAACAAAGTTATCGCCTAACTTACCATAAGAGGTTATTTCACCGTCATCATTATATTCAGCATTTGGAAAGAAATTAGAATCTTTTATTACACTGTTTACTTGAGATGTTTCTGAAATTTTTGATTGTATAATATCTTTATCACCATTTTCTAAAGCTGATAATTCTTTTGAATTAATACTCCAACTACCACCTTTAAACCCGATGTTGTTACCATTAACTTCACCCTCACCACTAAACACAAAATCTATACTACCATTAGGTCCAGGAACCATTTTATAACTAAAATTACTTTCCCCGGGTTTATAACCATTTTTTCCTTGAAAAATATAAGATGCTAATAAAATATTACTGTTACCAGTTTGATCTATATCTCTACCAGTTGTATCAAGTTGTGAAAGAAGATTTTCTAAACCTGTATGCATTGCTTGTGGAGCTCCATTTATCATTTCTAATTCAGCTTTTAGTTTTCCATAGTTTTCTGGTTTAGGTTTCTTTTCTAATTCCATTGCTATTTCTTTAGCTCTTTCCTCGTAAGACATTACTTTACCATCTGGTGTTGTATAATTATCAAAATAAGATTCTACTAGACTACTATTTTGTTCACCACCATAGTCGTGAGAGTTTTGGTTTTTAATACTTGCAGCTGAAGCATTACCTCCTGCTACAATTTCAGCATTCTTTTGTACATCAGCTTTATACTCTTCTTGCTTATTAGCTTTTTTAGTATCGGTAACTACTTTACTAATTGTATTTTGTAAGTTTTGATAAAGATCTGCCTGAGACGTATTTATATATTTTGGACTTGTATAGCTCATTGTTTATTAAATTTTTATTTGTCGATTTTACCTAATGCTGTTGTTATACCACCAATAGCTCCTGTTAAAGCAGATGTTTGATCTCTATTTGCTTGTGCCACAGACATACGTGCATTATCAAGTTGCGCAGCCACCCTATCAATTTGTTGAGTTTCCCTGATTTCTTTTTGTTGAAACTGGAATAAAGCTCCTTGACTTTCAATGCTTTGCATTCTTTGAGCCTCACTCATTTGTATGCCTTCTACTCTTGATGATTCAGCCATACGTCTTTGTTCTAAACTCGCTTCACCTTGTGCTCTTAATTTTTCATTAGCAGCTTCTTGCTGTTCTATACTAGCTGAAACTTCTTTTTTACTTTGCTTAGCTGCTTGAGCTAAAGCTGTTGCGCCACCAGCACCTGTACCTGTAGCCATTAAAGTATCTAAAGTATTTGCTAAACTAATATCAGCTTGTTCTATTTGCATTTCAGCAGCTTGAGTTGCAACAGATAAATTAGAATAAGCATTAGTCATCTGACTCGATCTATCTGTTATCATTCCAGATAAATCTACTTGATTTTCGTAAGGATTAATTATAGCTTGTCTACTGTTTTCTAAAGCATTAAGCTTATTTTTAAGTCTTTTTGCTTCGCGTTGAGCTTTTCTTTTAGCTCTTCTAGCAGCGCCGCCTCCAAAAAGTCCTGTCACTACACTTGACGCTATTCCTAATGTTACTGGATCCATGTTATTTTTGTATAAATTCTGAGCTGACTGCAAATAAAGATTTAAGCCCGCCGTTATTAGTTGTATTATCTGTTTTCATTGTTACTGTAGTAAAATACCCTTTAATACCCATGGTTTGATTTCCCCATATAACTTCGCCTGCCATAGGAGTAGCTGTATTATTTGGTATTACTGCGTAATATTTGTTTTGTTTTCTATCGAAACCTGCTCGATAGCTAATATTGTCTTCTGTATATAATCCTTCATCATAACTATATATTTTAGTATAAGCTGCATTAGTAGCTTGATCAAAATTACTTAACCAACTACCAGATGGTGTTACCGAGGCATTTTGACCTGTAGAATCTGAGATTAATGCTGATACTTCCCAACCATTACTACCTTCGTAGTTTATGGTTTTAAATGTTTTTATAAAATTAGGTTGTGGATTAAAAACAAACTGTATTGATGAAGGTGTTTTTGTACCATAAAAATTATTTCTATCTTGATTTGTATAATGTGTAAATAATCTAGATGCTGTTCCTACCATTTTAGCAGAGTAAAATTTACCTCTAGCACTAAACATAGTTTCTGGGTTGTAAGTAAAAAAGCTAGTCCAACCAGCATTTCTTTCATCAAATGTTAATGTTTTATAAGCGCCATTACTAAACCTACCTGAAGGTTGTAAAGATATTACATAGTTTTGATTATAAACATCGTAAGAACCTAAAGCATTTCCATTAACTCCTAAAGTCGATAACTGATCTCTAAAAAAGTCCATCATTCCTGCGTTAGATATTTCTACTATTTGACTACCTTGTAATTTTAACACAGCATTTCTGTCTTTATCTATAAAATACTTATTGTATCCATATGTAGCAAAAGACTCTGGATTAGTACCAATACCCCAATTACCTAAGACAGGTGTTATTTGACCTATAACTATTCTTCCTGTTGTTGTTAGCCCAACACCTTCAGCCGTAAATATAGCATCTTTATCTATTAAAGCTACATTAACTTTTCGCTCTTGAAATATAGTTAAATTAGTATCTTCAGCAAACAACCTTTGTATACTACCACCAATAGGATCAACAGATCTAGTTATTGATTCAGCTACACTAAACTGATTAGTATCATTAATACCAGTTCTAGAATTAAATATACCAGAATATATTAAACTATTTTTACGATGTTGTTGACTATCATTGTCTTCAACTATATATGCTTTAACTCCAAAATCAACTGTAGTGTTGTTATAACCACCACGTATTCTAGATTCTTCTATATACCAATCATTTGCGGTATTAGAAACAATAGGAGTGGTCCAACCATTAGCTCCAGTTGCTCTAGCTCCTTGAAAACTTTCACTTCCAGTACTATTCATTTCTGGTGCATAAGGAATACCTTTAGCAGAACTAGTTGCCGTAGCATCTCCATATATTCTCTTAAGATAAAAGGAATTAAAATAGTTTACGTTTACTGTTAAAGCCATTTATTATATTATTACTTGTTTTTTTAACTAATTACTAAGGAGTACACGGTCCATTAGCTGCACAATACCCTGCTGCTGCATTATTTCTACACATACCATCTTTAAATTGTACTTGTAAAGACGCGTAAGCAGCTCGATCACCTGATAAAGCACTGGTTATTACTCTATATTCACCTAGCTGATCAAACTTATATCTATAAACAGTGGTGTTAACATTTCCATTAACTACTACACTTATGCTTTGAGGATTACTAGTAGCTGATTGAGTGTTAAAATTAGCTTCACTTACACTAGCTATTTGATTCCAACTGCTTCTACTATTGTAATTATTAGTATTTGGAGGTGTAAACGTTCTATGTTGTATTATAAACGTAGTATTAGCATCTCCAACAGGACCAGCAGAAGAAGTCATTGTTAATTCTATCTCTATAGTACCTTGCCATAACCACGCTTTACATGAATTAGCGGGGTTTGTTGAGGCTTGATAGTTTTTTTGTGCGTTATATATTAAGCTTGGATTAGAAGATAAAGTATTACTTAAAGCAGTGTAAGCATTTGTAACATCTCCCCATATCCATTCACCTGAGTTATTAGCACCAGTCATAGGTGGAGCTGTTCCTGTTCTACCAGTTGCTATAGCTTTAGGAGCAAACGGAGTTCCCACGTTTACCGTAATATTTTGACTAGCACTTAAAGTACCTGTAGCTTCATTAGCATCTTTTACTGTTGCAGCAAAAGTATAAGCAGTTTCATCTACTAAACCTGAAGCTGTTATTTGTCCAGTAGTAGAATCAATAGCAAATGTAGCACTAGAACTAGGATTAGAAATCACTGCTCCAATACTCCACGCTAATTGCTTATATTTGTTTTGAGTACCATTAACGACTGTTGCATCAGCACTTCCATTTAAACCAAACAATTGTATAACATTTGGTCCATCAGTACTATCCATAGATACTGTAAAGTTTTGTGCATTTCTTGCCGCGTTACTATATATACTTGGAGCAACGTTGGTTAATGATAATGTAATAGCATTATTTAATGAATCGCTATATGTGTTAGATCCTTGAACCCATGTTGTATTTAAACTTATTATATAAACATCTGTAGATGTAGAAGTATCTCCATACCAATAATTCTTTTTAGCTCTTATTCTGTATTGACCAGCTGTATTTGTTTGTTGTATATCAAAGTAATCACTTATAGGTGTTAATGCTTGACTAGTGTTCGATTGTCTAACTACTTTAGATATAGTAGGAGTTAATCCAGTATAACTATTAATCTGAGCACCAGTTCCATTAACAAAATAAAATGCATCTCCTACTTGAGCATCAACAGCAATTGATTCTGGAAAAGTACCCACGTTGTCTGTGATAGCTACAATACCATTATAGTTTGTTTCTATCATAGAATTAAGTTGTTCTAGTTTACCACATAAAGTTGTTTCCCAAAATATATCTAATAAAGAATACACTGGTTTTGTTTCTGCTACAGATAAAATAGGTTGCATTGTTCTTACTCCATCAGGATAGTTACTATCATGTTGTAAATATGTACCTCCAATTTGTGGAAAAGGTTCGCCACATACAATAGCTCCAATAGGATTACTATAATTACTCACTTGACCAACCTTCATTATAAAAGGATTCTGATCAGCAGCATAGAAGGAAGCTTTATTAGCTACATCTCCCCAAGGTATAGAACCTGTTGGCATGTTTTTTACAGCTCCATAATAATCTCCTGAACCATCTAATAAAGGTTTTAGTACAACTTGTACTGTTGAACCATAATCACCTTGAAAACCACCTGGTCCGTTCCAACCATATACTCTTTCATTTCCAACACTATTTATTAAAGCACCTACATTGTTTGGGTTCTGAGGCATTTTGAATTCTACAAAAGGTACTGCAGCTAGTTCTGTTTCTTTTACAGTAGCTAGGTTTAATACATTTTGAACTAATTGCCCAGGATAATATTGTGTATTTCTTACACCTGTAGTTGTATTTTCTTTTGCATTAGGATTGTTGATTCTTATATAAAGAAGTTCATCACTATTAAACTCTTCATCAGTTGGTCCTACTTCTTGTAAATTTCTAGGTATTTTATTTATATTGTCACTTAATACTGTAGAGAAAAATATCTTATTTCTTTCTGTTTCAATATCTGTTACACCTGGACTAGAATTATTAGCGTTTCCAGAACCTCCTAAAGTAGAATAAGGAACACCATTCCATAATTTATTTTGTATAGGTAAACCATTTATAAACCCTGGTAGATATACATTATAATACTCTTGTTCTTGTTGTTTAACTACAACTTTATAACTATACCAACCTAAAGGATTAGCAACTCCAATTGAGGTTACAGTTATTCGCCCACCGCCATCTCCACCTACTACAGTAAGTACATCGTTTACAGAATAACCACTACCACTTGTTACAATAGCGTATGATGTTATAGCATCATTATTTCCAATAGCAGTAACTCTAATTTGAGCACCACCAGTTCCCGCTACATTATACGTTGTATCAACTTCAAACTCTCTACCACCATCTGTTAATGAACTACCAGTAATACAACCTTCTTCTTGATAAATACCTGGTTGACCAGGATCTGTTCCATTACCAAAAGCATTGTCTATGGTTAGTGTAAGGTTTTGACCTATCCAATCTAACACAGTAACATCTGTAGCGTCACTTGAGTTTCTATACGGTACATATATACTAGAACCCTCATTGTTGCTTAAATTATCATATGAAGACAATATAACATCAGACTGTCTACCGTAGTAATCAGCTAATACAAAACCTATTTGATATGTTCTATTTTGTTTAACAGTACTAAATGGATACTCAGTAGAATAATCAGAGTATCTGGCATCTCTAGGAGAAAAACTAGTTCTATAATCTATAGTAGACGGTGGAGTCATTCGCTCTGTATAATTGCCATATACTACTCTGTTGGATATTAATTCTTGACCTAAAGCTTTAACAGGAACTCTATCATAAACTCTAGTGGTTTGACCTTCAGGAAGTGTTTTATAAGGTTTGTTTGACTTATAATTGTAATCTATATAGTTTTTTGTTTTAAAACCTTGAATATCATCATCAAAATTAATTGATGTAGTTGAAGATATGGCTGAAATCTCTATAGTATCTAATACTTTAACAGCTAGAGCATCTGATTCTCTATATAAAACATCTATTTCTTTTACATTGTATATAGTATTTAATTCTGTTAGTGTTGTAGGTACAGGTATTTTTAATTTTATACTATCTATATCATTTTCAAACCATTGTATTATTGTACTTGTGTAAGCATCTACCTCATCTTTATAATAATCAACATCTTGGCCAGTGTCAGGTGTTAATTGACCCAAACTAAATTGACCAAACTGCTTAGGTATAAACATTATTTGAGTAAATGGAGCCATTAAAGAATATTCATTGTTTTCATATCTAAATCTATAACTAAATCTTATAAATTTATCTTCTAAAAACTTAGAATCACCTTTAAAACTAGGATTATACTCTGGGTTTGAACCTATTGTTATAACATCATTTGCTTGAAAACCTGTAGCGTTTGCTCCTCCTACAGAAACAGGACCTGTCATCGATTTATCAAATGTAATTCTCCACCTTTTAAGAGCTGTGGTGTTTACAACATTTAATGTTTCAACTCGTAGTTCATAATAAGGTAATGTAGTTCCTGAACTTGTGCTCTGTAATTTAACTATATCTCCTACTCTAGGTATACCACCAAAAGCTGGAGCAGTTATTTCTATGTCTGTACCTTGTTGACCCACCGCATCTACTGTTTGAATAGAAAAATTAGATAAATACTGTTCACTAGTATTTTCCATAGTAGTTCTACTAAAATCAATTATTGTACCAGCTGGTATAGCAGTTGCTGAGGGAGGTGTCCCAGTTGTTGTAGCGGGTGATATTTTAAATGTATCAATAGTACCTGTAGTGCTCACCACTTCTGTAACTCTAACAGGTGGGGTTTGATTGTTTATTTCTAAATCACCTGGCGCTTGTGTTTTATTATTAACAGTTACTACATCTCCAACTTTTATATTAGGACAACTAGTAGTAAGTACAATTTGAGTACTTGTAGTTCCAGCTTTAACAGTGGCTGTTGTTCTTTCTAAAGGAATAATAGGATCGTATGGATAATATTGTGCAACTGATATTTGAGATTCAGTTGTATAAGCATTGGGTTGTTGTGCTGTAACAATGTTTATTCTTCTTGGTTGATTAAAATTATCAGTCCAAAACAATAAATCATCTATTAAATTTACACCATATATTGGGTAAGACGTACTAAAATTTAACCAATAACCTGTAACCAATGTAGTTATAGAAAGAGTATTTAAATTAACCTGTAAAATATTACATGTGTTAGAGCTAGTTGCTCTAGTAGTACCATCATAATTGGTACTGAATAAATAAACTATATTATTAGTTTCATCAACAAAATGACCTATAACATGACAGCTAGATCCGGGTAGTGTATAACCTGTATTACCTAAAACATTTTCAAATTCACCAACAGTAGAACCTTCAGATCTACTTATTAATAAGTTTATTGCTTCTCTATATTCACCTTCTGGTAAAATACGAGAGTCAAGATCTTGATTCATTCTACCTTTTAAAAAGGTATTTTTAATTTCTGGCATATTTTAATGTTTAATCCATTTAGATTTGTTACGCATCACTTGTACTATCTCATCTAACTTAATATTAGATAATCTTATTTTAGCATTTCTTAACGCTGCGTATCTTTGTCTCTTATATTGTGGAGCTATAGCAACAGTGTCTCTTCTAGTAGACATTATACTATATAATAAATGTTGATACATTGCTTCTTCAGCTAGTTTAGGTACTTTACTATCTAAATCATAAGCTAAACCATCTGATACATATTCTAGTAGTATCAATTTATTTTTTAAATCACTAGAAAAATTAAATGTTCCTCTTTTATCGTCTATATTAAACCAACCATTCATCTGCATGTTAACTGGATCACCTCCGTATCTTTGACCATACCAACCACCTACTCCATAAGCATTTTCACCAAACCAATCATACATAAATAAATCAGGGTTGTTAGAAGACATAGGCCAAACACCTGTTATATTGCTAGTATTTGCTTTTTGCCATTTTTCATTTATAACTGATGTTCCATCTACATTATCTCCAAAATTATCTTGTATTATTTGACCTTCTTGACTTTGTATAGGTGCTTCCCATGGACTACTAGTAAGCTGCGTAGGATATATAGTGTGTTTAACTCCTAATCCATCAACCCAGGATAACTTAACATAATTAACATAATCTTGCGGTATTGTTAATGAAAGGTTATCTGGAACTGTTAATTCCTGAGATTTAATACTTTTCAAAGTATCATAACTAAACTCTTGTAAACCTCGCTTCGCGTGAAATATAACATCTGTTCTGTTGACTCTAGGTATTAATTTATCTTGACCAACATAACCTACTATAAAGTTATTAACAATATCTTTTAAAGATATATACTCATAACCTCCATAGTTGTTTTGTAAAGCTTCTTGTTTTAATTGTACTTTTACATATGTTCCTACACCTTGTTGTCCTCCTAAAACTATAACGCTATTATTTTTACCACTTGATAAAGTATATGTTGTTATATAAGGAGTCCATTGGTTTATACCATTTGGACTAGTGTATATAAAAAAGTTATTCAACGCGTAATCAGGATCGTTAGGATTCCAACTAGTACTACTACCTAAAGATAATGGTGTGTTAAAAGTAAACGTGTATGTTGATGTAGCTACTGAAGTATATATGATCTGCGCGCCCGCGTAATATTGTACATTTTGTTCTTGGATTAATCCTCCATCTGGTCTAGGCATATCTTATTGTTTTGAGTTTTGTTCTTCTGTTGCTATTTCTTGTGAGGCTACTTGTATAATTGTAGGATCATTTATTATAACTCCTGCGTAAGCTAATACTCTAGTTATAACATTTGATTGTTCTGATATATTTAATTCAAAATTTATAGAACTACCCGCGTTATATTCAAACTGCCCTAAATTTCCTACACCATAACCCCATACAACATCTGCTGGCGTTTTTAGATATGAAAAAGTAATATCCGCCGGAGTTATTATAGTTGTAGGATAAACGTATAACTTATTGTTCTCATATAAATATATAGGGAAACTAGTTGTTGGTTGAGTTAACGGGGAAAGTAATAATTGCGTTATCTCGTTTCGTTGTGAATATTGGGAAAGCTCTGTGCTTTTATAAAAAACAGAACCTACTCTATAAACAACATCAGTAACAGCAACTCCATTGTAAGTTGTTGTTCCTGGTGCTAAACTAAAAGGATTTGTTCCTGTTGTAGTACCTGTTCTTTGGAAGAATTGTATATTTTCTTCAATATTTTTTACACGGTTTGCATATTCCGTGTCATTTTGTGGCATACGATACTGCTGGTTTAAGTCATCTTCATACTTTTCAAATATATTTAGTTGAACCTGCGTAGCAACCTTGTTGAATTCGTCAGGTGTCATATATCCTCTTTGTTGTTGGTTAAGTATTAATAAGACTGTTTTGTATACAGTATTTACGTTTATTGCCATTGTAGTATATTTTTATAATAAAAGGCGGCGTTAACCGCCTTATATTAGTATTACATGTTAAGAGAGTTTTTTATCTATATTTTTATAAACTTCTACACCTTCATCTGTTTTAAACCATGCAGCTAATGCTGAGTATGGATTTTCATCAAATGGAACTGTCATAAGTTTACGCTTATTAGAACCAAAAGTAAAACTTCTTTGATCTTGTGAAAGATGTATTATACCAGCTTCTGTAGCTTTAATACCAAAGTTTCTTAACATTACATTATCATCTTTTGCTAATTCAATGAATAATTTAGCATTTCTTTTAGCAAATAACAATATGTCTCTTTTTAATTCTTTAGATGATAGCTCTGTTACAGCGTTACCAAGTTCTACTCTTAGTATTGCTTCAATCTGTTCTATATCCATTTCCTTAGCAGCATTTAAAGCTAAAATTTCTAATTCTAAATCTACTAATTCATTTTGCGCTATTGCTTGAGGTTTTAGTTCTGCATATCTTTTGTCCCTATCAGGGTGATATAAAGATAAAAGCTTTTGTAAAGCTTGTTCTTGTTTAGGAACAATTAATGTTCCATCTTTAAACATTATATGCTTTAATGTAACTTCTCCTTTTTGTTCATCTACAAATGGTGAAGATTGATTAGTAGCATATCTTAACGCTCTTTGAGTATTTGTTTCTGTATCAAAATATAACAACGGGTATTTTTCCGTGTGTCTTGATTTTAATGTGAACGTTAGTGGTTCTTTATTTCCTCTTAAAAAATAAGTTCTATCTTTTATTTCCCAAGTGTCTTTGACCTTAGGTTGTTTTTCTTTTGTTGTTGACATAATATAATATAATTAAATAAGTTAAAGGTATTGGGCGCCGAAGCGCCCTAACCTTATATAAAAATTAAGCTGTGAATAATACGAAATTATTTCTTGCTTGTACACATAGACATCTTTCTGATAAGAAATTAACTTCCATAGCATCAAGAGAAGAAGTTGCAGCACCGCCAACAGAACCTGTTAACCATGACTTCATTCTTCTATCATCAGCTTGAGAAGCTCTATATCTTACATGTAAGAAAGGT
>CAACVF010000066.1_pt1 | contig 21657 bp, 33 predicted proteins | sample 2381781 | NCBI WGS metagenome assembly CAACVF01 (sample SAMEA5211967, study PRJEB30684) | marine metagenome | biome: Marine; feature: Epipelagic; material: Water | collected 2015-10-15 | depth 60 m | reverse complement strand
TACAATAAAAATGAGGACTTTGAAGGAATAAAAGTTAAAAAAACAGACACACCAGATGAAGGTCCAGAAGAAACCATTGAAGAAAACAATCTTGAATGTGATGATTGTGGATGTGATGATGGTGATTGTGAAGGTGAAATAGTCAGATACAATCAATCATTCAGCTCAAACATTTGGGAAAATCAAAATGATATGGAAAAAAGATTTTATAATATTAAATTAGAAAAAAGAACAAAAGATGGCAAATCAAATCCAGTAGTGGTGGGACATGCTGCTGTGTTCAATACATTGAGTGAAGATCTTGGTGGCTTTCAAGAACGTATTGACAAAAATGCATTTGATGATGTATTAGATAATGATGTAAGAGCATTTTTTAATCATGATCCAAATCATCTTTTGGCAAGAACATCTTCTGGAACATTGAAATTGTCTGTTGATGAGAAGGGATTGAAATATGAATTTTCAGTTCCAAACACATCATCTGGAAGGGATTTGTTGGTGTCAATGGAAAGAGGTGACATCAGTCAAAGTTCTTTTGCATTCACAATTCAAGATGACACATGGAATCAAGAAAATGGTGTGGATATTAGGACAATAAATAAAGTCAAAAGACTATATGATGTGTCACCAGTTTCAATTCCAGCATATCCACATGCAAATGATCTTGCAGTGGCTCAAAGAAGTTTAGCAATCAACAAAGAAACAAAACAAAGAAAAGATGAGGAAATTGACTTGATCAAAAGAAATTTATTAAAACTAAATATTGAAATTTTAAAAAGAAAAAAAAATGAAAAATAGTATAACTTTAAAAGAGGAAAGATCTGATTTTATTTCTGAATTAGAAGGCATCAAAAACCTTGCAACATCAGAAGAAAGAGATCTTTCAAAAGAAGAAAACACAAATGTGGATTCTTTATTATCAAAAATTGATGATGTTGATGCATTAATTGAAAGAGCAGAAAAAATGGAAACACAATTAAAAAGAGCAGCATCATTTTCTGGGACAAAAGTATCAACTCCAGAAACTGAAAAAGCAACAAGAAATTGGAGTTTATTCAAAGCAATCAAAGAAATCAGAAATGGTGGACAACTTTCTGGACTTGAAGCTGAAATGCATCAAGAAGCTGAAAATGAAGCAAGAAAAGGATTACAAGGAATTGGACTTCCTTCATTCATGACAGAAAAAAGAGCAATTGATCAGGGAACATCTGCAATTGCACCAACATCTGTTGGATCATACATTGATTCATTAGGTGAAAATGGTCTTTATACAAGAGTAGGTTTGAATGATCTTGGAACTGTTGCTGCTGACACAGTTCTTCCAATTGCTGGTGGATCAACTGTTGGTTGGGCAACTGAAGTTGCTGCAGCTGCTGATGGTGGTGCTAACTTTGGAAAAGTGACTTTAACTCCAAAAAGATTGACTGGATATGCTGACATATCAAATGTGATATTGGCACAAAATGGACCAGCTGCTGAAGCATCTGTGATGCGTGATATGGGAAGAAACATGGCACAACAAATTGATGCTGCAATGTTTGCTTCTACTAACGTAGCAAATGCACCAACTGCAATTGTGCAAACTGCTGGAACATTGACATTCACTGAATCTGCTGCTGGGGGTGCTGCTGGTGCTGCATCTGATGCACTTGAAGCAATCCAAACAATTGCTGACAATCATGGTTTAGATGGAAATCTTGCTTTCGTGAACAACTGGGCTTTATATTCACCATTGAAACAAGCTGCACAAGTTGCTTCTGTATATCCAGCATATGTGGATGACAGATTAATGGGCTACAATGGATTCTTTAGTTCTGCACCAGCAACTGCTGGTGGTCCACCAATCACATCTGCTGATGGTTTATTTGGTGACTTTGGGCGTGTTTATTTTGCGACCTTTGGACCTAGTAATATTCTAGTTGATCCATATTCTGCTGCAACAACTAATGAAGTTCGTTTGGTTATGAACAACCACATGGACTGGGGTGTTGCATCTGGTGCATCATTTGTGAAATATACTACTGTATTATAATAGTATAATTTGAAAATTTGAAATAAGGGGTGGTGGATTCCACCACTCCTTTTTTTATTAAAAAAATATAAAAATGTCATACTTTAATAATCATCATAAACCACAAAGAGGAATCATTCCAATGACAACTAGTGGATCAAGAACATGGTTGGTTTCATTAGCAGATGCAAAGGAACATTTGAGGGTTGGACACACTGATGATGATACATATATCACAAGATTGACAAAAGCTGCACAATTAGTTTGTGAAAAATTGACTGGCATGGTTTTCACACCATGTGATTTTATCATGCAATGTGACAACTGGGAACAAACAAAAGAAATTCCAGAAGTTTCAATTGTCAAATCAATCACCTATATAAAATATATGGATGATGCTGATCCATCAGTTGAACAAACTTGGGCTGACACAAATTATCAATTAGCATATTTTTCACAAAGATCAAGAATTGCATTAGTAGATGGAAAAGATTATCCAGATTTAAGAGATGGAATTGGCAACATTGAAATCAAATTTGGTGCAAAACCAATGTGGTCAGCAAACACTTTGACAGCATTAAGTGAAGTTGCAACACAAGCAGTGTTGATCACAATTGCAGACATGTATGAAAATAGACAATCAGTCATTGTTGGAAGGATAGCATCATCAATTCCTAAAACTGCACAATATTTGTTGGACACTTTAAAAATTCAAACAATATGATTGGTGTTGGAATGATGGACAGACAGATTATTTTGTTTGTAAGAACACAACAAACAGACACTGCTTTTGGTGGCATTAATACAATTTTATACACTGAACAAACTGAAAAAATATATGCAGATGTTGTCTGGAAAAGTGGAAAAGTAGATGATGAGGGTGAACAAATGCAAAACAATCAAATCATTGAATTTTATGTCAGAAATGGGGGTGTGATGAAATCTGCAACCATTCAAGACTATATTCAATTTGAATCAAAAAAATATTATATTGATACAATCAATGTCATTGATGGTAGGGAAAAATATCTCAAAGTCATCACAACCAATGTTCAAGTATGAGTTTAAATGTCACAAGATTAGAAGGATGGCAAGGGGTGCAAAGAGATTTGCAAAAATTACCTTATTTGATTGATCAGAAAAAGTTTTTCATTGCTGCATTCAGAAAAGTTGGACACAAAGTAAAAGATGCTGCAAAATCAAATGTTCCAACAGATACAAAATTATTAAAAAAACATATCAAAGTTTTTGTCACTAGAAAAGGAAGGCAACAAGGATATGTCACAATTGGTGTGAAATTTAAGTCATCAGACAAATGGGATGATGGTCCACACTATGCATCAAAAGTTGAATATGGAACAATGGATCAAGCACCACAACCTTATATGCGACCAGCATGGGACACAACAAAAGGAATTGTGAAATCTGAAATGATAGCTTCATGCAAATTAATTGTGGCAAAAGCAATCAAAGGATTGAACAAAGGTAAAAGATATTATGAATGGAAAGTTTAAATTGTCATGGGTGAATTTTCAATAGGATCTACAATATATACTAAACTGGCAAATGATGCAACCACAACTGGATATGTTGGCACATCACCAGTGCGAATTTTTCCAGACATTGCACCTTTATCAATAGCACAAACATTTCCCTATATTACATATTCAATCATCAGTCAAGTTCCAACAAATACAAAAGGACCAACAGATGAGGGTGATCCAGCTGCTAGTGGTCCACAAGATCAAAGAAGTCCATTGGATATTGTAAGAGTTCAAATTAATTCTTTCACACAAGATTACACCACAGGAGTGAATCTATCAACTAGAATCAGAAATGTGTTAGACAGAGGAATTGGATCTGGTTTTGATGTTGGAAGTGGTCCAACCATTGATTCTATTGTTTATGAAGGAATGTCAACTGATTATGAAGATAAAATCAAACCAAATGGGGTTTATAATTTTCAACAAGAATATGTGATCAGAGTGATCAACACAGATATTGCACCAGCATTTTTGAATGTTTATTCAACAAATTTTGATGGTGTGGATGATTATGTAGATTGTGGTGATTCAGATGTTTTTTCATTTGGAAATGGAACAACAGATTCAGCATTTTCATTATCATTTTGGGTAAGATTTGCATCAGTAGGATCTGGAAACACTGGAATCATGGGAAAAGATTCAAATGCAACTGACAGAGAATATCAAGTGTGGATGAGTGCCACTGCATTCAGATTCAGATTGTTTGATGATTCAACTGGTGGCACAATGACAAAAACATTATCAGCTTTACCATCTGCAACAACATGGTATCATGTGGTATGCACATATGATGGATCATCAACTGTTGGTGGTATGAAAATATATCTGAATGGTGCAGTTCCATCACAAACAGATGCAACTTTTGGAACATATACTGCAATGGAAAACACTGGATCACCATTTACAATTGCACATGTTGCTTCCAAATATTTGACTGGACATATTGATGAGGTTTCTTTGTTTGACATTGAATTATCATCAGCACAAGTGACTGCAATATATGATGGTGGAAATCCAACAAATTTGGCTGGACACACTGGATTGATTGGATGGTGGCGAATGGGGGATTCTGGTGGTTTCCCAATTATAAATGATAATAGCACAAACACAAACAATGGAACATGTCAAAATATGGTATCAAGTGACTTTGAAAATTTTATTCCTTAAAAAATGGAAACAATATATGTAATATATGAACATGCAGAAATTGATCAAATCAATTTTGATCAAGTGATTGAAACAAATGCTGACACATTAAGATCATCATTGAATGGTCAAAAAGTGATATTAAAATTCAGAGGTGAAACACCATTATTTTTGGAAGGAAAAGAACAATTTTCACATAGTGAAATTTTAAAAATAATAAATGATCCAGAAAATGGATGGATCACAAATGACTAAAAAAAGAAATTATGCCAACAATTACATTAAAAAAAGAATTAAAAAGAAAATATGGTGAATGGGAAAAAGTGTTTCCAGAAGGAACTGAAATGTTTGTTTCTTGGGATCACTATGCTACATTGATCAAAGAAGGATATTGCAACAAAAAGAAAGTTGAGATGCCAAAAGAAAATAAATTGAAAAAAGAAACAAAAAAAACAACTAAAAAATAAAAAGACATGGCAGTTTTGACAGTAGCAACAATCAATGAAGCTGGTGCAGTGTTAACTTTAGCCAATGCAGCTAGTGGTGATGGTGACAAATGGTTGAACACTGGAAATCAGCAGATTCTATTAAAAAATGGATCTGGTGGATCAGTTACTTTGACTGTAACAACACAAGTGACTGATTTTGATTCACCACAATATGGAGATGCAACTAAAACAAACACAACATTGGCAATTGCCACAGACAAAATTGCTTTAGTTGGACCATTTCCAGCTGCTGCATACAATGATGCAGAAGGATATTGCACAATCACATATTCAGCAACAACAAATGTGGAAGTGGGAATTTTTGAAATACAAAAATAATTAATTAATAAATAAAAAAGAAAAAAAAATGGCAACAAATGGAATAATAAATGGAACAAAGTTTGGAATTTATGATTCATCAAGTGGATCATCAGTTTTAGTTGCTTATGCAACATCTGGATCAATTTCAATCAATCATTCAGCAAGAGAAACATCAAACAAAGAATCTGGTGGATGGAAAGAAGTAATGGAAGGACAAAGAGATTGGGAAGTGTCAGTTGAAGGAATGGTGGCACTCAAAGATTTGGCTGGTGGTGCAGTTGCTGGATCAACTGTTGATGAATTGTTCACTGCATATATTGCAACAAGAGGAACATTTGACATCAGTTTTGAATCATCAGAAACTGGTGACAAAAAATGGAGTGGGAAAGGTTATATGAGTTCAATCAGTATGGATGCACCAAATGAGGAATCAACAACATATAGTTGTTCATTCACTGGGACTTCTACATTGACACAAGCAACATCATAAAATAATGGCAACAAGTGGAATCATAAATGGAACAAATTTGTTAGTTTTTGACATGAATGGTGCTTTACATCAAGCAATTGGATATTCAACTTCATGCACACTTTCAATCACACATAGTCCCAGAACAACCACAAATTCCACCAGTGGTGGATGGGTAAAAAGAATGGCTGGTGAAAGAGATTGGGAAGTTTCATGTGATGCATTTGTGTCAATGGTTTCAAATCCAACAAACACAACTAATAGAAATTTTTACACTATGTTTCAAAATTATATACTTAACAGAACTGTTATAAGATTGAAATTTGGAAATGAAGTGACTGGTGACTATTATTTTGATGGAAATGCATTTTTGACAAGTATGGAATTAAATGGTGCAAATGAAGAATCTGCAACATATTCAATGACATTTTTGAGTGCTGGTGCATTAACTGGACAGAGAAATCTGTAAATGATGAAGCAAAAAAAATAAGGTGAAGCATTGGCAATTTTCATTCTATGTGAATTTTGCCTTTGCCGATCCTTTATTAATTTAGTATAAATTAAAAACACATAGAAATGAATTATGAAATAGTTAAATTAGGAAAAAAAGATCTTCCAATTTATTTTGGTTTTAATGCATTGAGAAAATATTGCAGAGCCACAGGAACATCATTAAATGAATTGGGAAAATTAGGACAAAATATGTCATTAGATGATATTGTTGAATTGATATATCATGGAACAATGGAAGGACACAGAAGGGCAAAAATTGAATTTGAAATGACTTCAGATGATATTGCTGATCTTCTGGATGGTGATCAAAGTGGAATGCAACAAGCAATGGAATTATTTGCAGAACACATGGGAATGACTTTTGGAACTGATGAAACAGATGAAAAGGGAAAAAAGCAAAAACCAGTCAAGGTGAAAAAATAGTTCTTGACTGGGATTATGTTGAAAAAATAGGTTTGGGACAATTGGGATTGAATATTGTTGAACTTTATGATCTTACACCTTTAATGTTTTACAATGCACAAAAAGGTTTGTTTGAAAAATGGGAGTTAGATAGTCAAGCAGAATGGGAAAGGGCAAGATGGATGGCATGTGTGATCATAAATCCACATGTCAAGAAAAATTTAAAACCGAAAGACATCACCACATTTGAATGGGAAAAAAGAAGAAATAAAAAAACAAAAGAAGAAATTGATAAAATAAAAGCTGAAGCAATGTTGTTTAAAAAAATCTATGATAAAAAAATAAAAGAAGATGGCTAGATCAAACACTTCAATGAACATCATTCTTGGTGTTGTAAATACTGGACTTTACAAAGGACTAAATGCAGCATCTGCAAGAGTTGCAAAATTTGCTGGAAAAATGAAAGCAGTTGGATCACAATTAACTTCTTCTTTCACTATGCCTTTTGCATTGATTGGTGGTGCAAGTGTTAAAATGGCTATGGATTTTGAAAAATCCATGACAAAGATTCAAACCTTAGTGTTGGGATCTGCACAAGACATGGACACCTATGCATCAGCAGTAAAAAACATTTCAAGTGCCACAGCAATTTCAGCAACAGAAACTGCTGATGGTTTATTCTTCTTAGCATCAGCTGGATTAAGAGGTGTCAATGCACTAGAAACTTTAACAACTGTCAACAAAGGGGTTGCAATTGGACTTGGTGAATCAACAGATCTTGCAAAAGTAGCAGCAGCAGCACAAAATGCATATGGTGAAGAAACAATCACTGCAACACAAGCAGTGGATGCATTTGGAATGGCTGTTAGAACTGGGATGTTTGAATCATCCGAACTTGCTGAATCTTTAGGAACACAAGTTGGTTTGGCTGCTGAACTGGGAATTTCTTTCAATGAACTTTTAGCAAATATTTCTGCATATACAAAAACAACTGGTGATGCAAATTCTGCAACAACTGGATTTGGTGGTGTGATGATGGCATTTGCCAAAGAAACTGGAAAAGGACAAACTGCACTTGAAAAAGTAAACATGTCATATGAAGGTTTAAGAGCAAAATTGCAAGATGAGGGACTTCAAGCAACATTGTTTGAAATGAAAGATGCATTTGCTGCAAATGGTGTTCAAATGACTGAATTCTTTGGAAAATCACAAGCAGTGAAAAATGTGATGGGTGTTCTAGGTGAACAAGGTGAATCATATAAACAGATACTTGTTGAAATGGGTGATTCTGCAAATTTCACTGCTGATGCTTTTGATGTATTATCACAAACTCCAGGATTCAAAATTGAACAATCCATCAATAATATCAAATTATCATTCCAAGAAATTGGTGACATTATCATGCCAACAATTGCAAAACTCATTCAAGGAATATCAAATTTGATTGGATGGTTTTCAAACTTGGATCAATCAACAAAAAATTGGGCATTAGCAATTGCTGGGATTCTGGCATTGGCTGGACCACTAATTTCATTTGTTGGTTTTCTAGCTGGTGCAGTTAGTGTGTTAATTTCCCCACTTGGTGCAGTGGTTGCAGCACTTAGTTTGTTGGGTGTTGCAATATATAAAAATTGGAATCTAGTGAAAAAATGGGTTGCAGCAATTGCAAACTATTTTATAAAACTATACAATGAATCAATGGTGTTCAGAGGTGCATTGCAATATGTGATCATGGCATTCAAAAACCTATGGGAACAAGGAAAATTTGCATTTAAAACTTTGTGGAATATTATCAAATTGGCTGGAAAAAACATTGTCACATATTTGAAAGGAATTGGACAAATGATCTTGGGTGTTTTGACTTTCAGTTGGGATGATGTAAAAGAAGGATATGATGAAGTCACTACAGGAATTAAAAAGAATTTAGGTGAAGCATTTGATGCCATTGGTAAAGATGCTAAAGAATCTGGAGAAGTCATTGCAGACAATTTGAACACTGCTATCAATAACACTTTGAGAAGTGAAAAAATTGAATTCATTGATGAAGATGATATTCAAGGTGGTGTGGATGCAATGGTTGAAATGGGTGAAAAAGGATTTGACAAATTGAAAAGTTTCTTTGAAGGTGGTGGATCAAAATTAGACTTTTCCAATATGTTTGGTGATCTGGGTGATCTGGGTGGAACAACTGGTGGTGGTGGAACAACTGGTGGTGGTGGTGATAATGGTGGTGGTGGTGATAATGGTGGTGATGGTAGTGATGCTCTAAAAAAACAAAAATCTGCACTTCGTATGCATTTGGAAAGTGTTGATGCAATGTGGATTGACTATTTTGCAAAACAAGATGTGGCATGGGATGCATGGGGACAAAAAACTCAACAAATCACATTGCAAGTGACCGATTTTTTGACTTCAAGTTTACAAAAATTTGATGCACTTTATCAACAAAAACACCAAAACAGAATGATCACCATTGACAATGAAATGAAAACAGAATTGGCAGCATTGGATTCAATGAATTTAGGTGAAGAAGAATATGTGAAAGCAAAAGAAAGAATTGAATCTAAGTATAACAAAAAGAAAAAACAAGAAGAAACGAAAGAAGCAAAAAGAAAAAAAAGAATGGCAATTTTTCAAGCAATCATTGACACTGCTGCTGGTGTAGCAAAAGCAATTCCAAATGCTGCATTGATGGCATTTGCTGCAATTATGGGTGCAGCACAAGTTGCTGCAATTTCAGCACAACCGATTCCAATGGCAAAAGGTGCATTGGCATTTAGTCCAGTAAATGCAATTGTGGGTGATAATCCAAATGCAATGAATGATCCAGAAGTGATTGCACCACTTTCAAAACTTGAAAACATGTTGGGATCAAGATCTTCACAAATTCAAGTTCTTGGTGAAATATCTGGAAATGAAATTGTGTTGTCTAGTGAAAAAGCAAGTGTTGGATTGGCTAGATATGCATAAAATTTAAAAAATGGCAACAATTAATTCAGCATATACCGAAAGACTTTACACTAATTTCAATACTATAAATGAAAGAAATTATTCAATTCAAATATATGATAGACAATGGACTGGAAATGTCATGGGAACATTTCAAACCACTGACAATGGATTGATACTTCAATATGATTCAGATGGTGATGAAAAATTTGCACCAATTGTTGGATCAAAATTATTGATCAATATGATGGTTGAAGAAGGTGACACATATATTTTGGATTTTATTTCTGACATGCTAGGACTTGGTGCAAATACTTATGTGGAAGGGGATGTGATGGTGTTGGTTAGAGAGGGGGGAAGATATGGTGAGATTGTTTGGTTTGGTGAATATCTTCAAGATTTAGATACTTTGCCAGATGTTGATTTTCCATTTCCAGTTCAATTGACTTTCACTGATGGAATTGGGAAATTGAAAGAAATTTCATTTGAAGCATCCAATGTTTTCACTGGTGGTGAGACATATAAATATCAAGGACACATGAAATTCACATATTGGATTGGGCAAGTTTTACAACACACCAAGTTTTTTGTGAATCAACAAAATCCCAATGGCTTTTGGGACAATGCAACAGATTATATGGGTTTCCAAACATGTGTGAGGTGGTGGAATTCTGATTTTTACTATCTTCCAAATTCAACTGCAGTGGCATCTGATCCTTTGGCACAAACAAAAGGAACAATGAAATGGACAGAAAAATTTGATCCAGCATTCAATCAAACAAACTTTCAAAATGCATATGATGTTTTAGAAGCAATTTGCAAATGTTGGGGTATGCGAGTGATTGCATGGCAAGGAAAATGGTATTTCAGTCAAATATTTGAAATGGATGCAATTAATTTGCAAACTGGAACTGCACAAAATATTTGGAATGATCCAGTAGATACACCAGCATACACATATTATGTTGATGGGGATGTGGTTTATCGGCATGATTCACAAGGATTGAACACATGGGACAGATTCAACAATGAATTTTATAATATATCAGCACCAAGAGAAAAGATTCAAAAATTATCTGGTGGAAAATACAAATTTTTACCAATATTAAATGAAGCAAAAGTCAATTTAATTCATGATGGATTTCAAAATTGTTTTCCAGGTGTTTATGTCGGTCCAACACAGTTGAATTTTAATTTATCAGCAAATGTTTTCTTGGGTGGTCCATTTACTGGATCTACTACATACAAATTTAGAGCATCCATCATGCTTGAAGGATTTGGTGGATCACATGCAATTTTGAGTTCTGGTTATAATTTGAATTCTTATTATGGGATTGTTGCAGTCACTGCTGGAACTACTAATGTTTATAGTGCCACAGATTGTTTGGCTTGTTTATCTCTTAATTATGCAACAAACACAACATCATGGGTTGATTCTGCACCACTTTTTGATCCAGCTGCTGGAACATTTACACCATTTCTCATGCAAGGACAAGGTGGACCATTTCCAACTGCAACTGTTGCCAACATACCTTATAAAACATTTGAATTCACTGGATATAGTGATCAATCTGTTGATTATATAATTTTCCCGTATGACCATTATATTCATCCAGTGGGTGTCACTAATGGATATGCTGCTTCAACTGGTGGTCCATATGGATCATCAGCAATTGTTGCATTATGGAATCCAGTGCTTGGGAATACTCCAAATCCACCAGCATGGTCAACTGGTGTTGCAAACACTTTTAGATCATCAATTGCACCACTAGGAGAGTTCTCACCAACAACAAACACAATTTTCAAAAATACACAAACAGAAGATTCACACAAATTGGATTGGGGTGATCTTTTCTGGGGTGATGGTCCAGAAGCATGGGATGATTCAGCATTGCAAGTAAGAACTGGTTTTGCAACTTATGAATTTACAGATTGGACATCTGATGGGGATTGGTTGAGAAGATCTCACACATCTGGAAGCAATCCAACATCTGGAAGTGGTTATACTTTTAATGGGCTTCTTGTTGCACAAATGAAACAATGTCAAGCAAATGTCATAAAAAGAGCAAATTTCAAAACAGTTAATTCACCAGAAGTCACTGAATATTCTGGAAAACCTTATTTTGTGAATCCAGTAGGAACAATCAAAGATATTTATTTGAATCCATCTGATCAAACTGATCCCATGTTGACATATTTTTTCAGAAGGGGAAAATTCAATATTGCATTGAATCAATGGGAAGGTGAATGGATTGAAACATCAAATGGAACTTTGCCTGGAAGTTCATCAAGTCAAAAAGTTGCTGGTGGAACAAATCTCAAAAGTGGAAGTCAAACAACTGTTGGTGTCACTGGTGGTCAAAGTGTTCCTATTTATACTGATTATTTTCTTTTCTCATCATCTGAAGTGATTTTGGAAGATGTTGCAATTACATCTTTGGCAATTTCTGATCCAGACAATCAGATATTTTCACAATATTCATTGAAAAGTGGTGACACTGTTTATTTGACATTTAATTCTGGATATATTATTCCAATCACTTTGACTGCTGATGTGACTTCTGAATCAACATCAATTTCATTTTCATCAGTGACACCAGTTCAAGATTCTGGTGGTGTGGTGAAAATCACTGTTCCAATAGTGCAAATGATGGATCAAACAAACAGAAAAACACAAGGAGAAATTGCTGGTTTTGATGTCAGTGCAACATCATTGACAAAGGGTGGAATTTCAATTGCTGGATTTTTAGATTCAGATACAATGAGTGGTGCATCTGCAACAACACTTCCAACATCAGAATCTGTGAAAGCCTATGTTGATACAACTGGTGGATTGACAAATTATGCAAGATTCACATGCACTGGGACTGCACTATCTTCTGCAACTGATGGTGAAGGAAATGCAGTTGTTGTTCCTTTTGACACAGAAGTTGGTGTTGGTGGAAATACTATTGAAGCATATGGTGCAAGTGGAGTGACTGGAATTAGTGATTCAGAATATTGTTTTGGATTTGGTGGTGATCCAGCCAGTGGCTATTTTGAACTTTTGTGGAATATAACATCAGACACATCTGTCACAAATAATAGAGTTTTGGCTGGAGTAAAACTTCAAGAAGGTGTGAATGCTGGTGGAACAATGGCATGGACTGATGTTTCTGGAACTCATGCATATATCTACAACAGAGGAAATGGAAATGTCAGAGAGGGATCATGCAGTGGTGGTGCATTACAAAGATTAGTTGTTGACAGTGCAATTTATCATAGAATTGTAATTTGGAAAGAAGCAGCATCAGTGGCAACAACAAAAGTGATCACAGTGACAAATGGATGTCAAATTATTATTAAACAGTTAAATGAATAAAATATGAATAAAGAAATTAAAGACACATTGGACATTGTTCTTTTAAATGGAACTGCAGTCACTTTCAATATCACAGAATGCAATGAATATCTTACATTTTTTTCACTAATACTTGCCATTTCAATTTCTTGTTTTAAACTTTACAAATGGATAAAAAAGAAATAAAAAAACAAAATGGGATTCTGTCAGTGGATGAAATCAAAAATTTGTGTAAAAGTGTCTATGAAGAAAGCAAAAGAAAAATGGTGGAACGATCCAGAAAGAAACAAAACACCAAAAAAAGAAATTAAATATTTTCAAATGTCAGAGTTTGATTCACCAGATCAAATTGGATCTGGAAAAAAAAACATGAACATGGACTTTGTTCACAGATTAGATGATGCAAGGGAATTGGCTGGTGTTTCTTTTAAGATCACCAGTGGCTTTAGATCACCAGAATATCATGCTGATTTGAAACACAGAGGATATCACACATCACCATCATCTGAACATTTAAAAGGAAATGCAGCAGATATTGCAACACCAGATTCAGTTTCAAGATATAAAATATTGAAATCATTGATGGATGTTGGTTTTACAAGGTTTGGAATTGGTCAAACTTTTATTCATGTTGATTGTTCAACAGACAAATCACAAGGTGTGGTTTGGGATTACTATTAATTAAAAAAAAGAAAAAATGAAAAATTGGTTTATGAATATCATGGTGAAGAAAATACTTCACAGTCGCAAATTTATTTTTGCAATGAGTTCCATCATTGTTCCAGCAATTGCAAATGCACTTTCTGTGGATGAAGAAACATCAAGAAATTTGTTCATTGCATTTTTGAGTTTGGCTGGATTTCAAGGTCTAGCTGATTTTGGAAAAGAAGCAAAAAAGAAATAAAAATCAAAAGAAAAAGGGTGGTTTTGCCACCTTTTTTTATTTTTTACTTAAATATGTTTGAAAAATACAAAGATGAGGTAATCAAAATGTGGTTGAATGGTTTTGGATCATACAATATTTCACAAGATTTGATTGAAAAATATGACTTGGAAATTTCCAAAAATGAGTTGAAAAATATTGTTGAACAATTGATCAAACATCATTTGGTGGACAAAGAAATTTTAAAATCAAATGTCAAACTTTCAAAACAAAAACAGAAACAACAAGATCTAAACAGAATTGAAAGAAAGTCATTCAGAGAACATGCAAGAATTGAAAATGCTGTTTCAGAATATGGAAAAGAAATTGCAACACTTTTGAAAAATTACAATTTGACACTTCACACTTGTGAACATAAGAACATAAAAAATGAAGCAGTCATGGTGGTCCATTTGACAGATACTCATTTCAATGAATTAGTGAACATTGAGGGGAATCAATATGACTTTTTAGTTGCATCCAAGAGAATCAGAAAATTTGCAGAGATAGCAAAGAAACATGCAAAACTTTACAAGATTAAAAATATCTTTTTAGCAATCACTGGTGATCTCATGAATTCAGACAGAAGATTGGATGAACTTTTACAAATGTCAACTAATAGAGCAAAAGCAACATTTCTTTCAGTTAATATTTTAACACATTTAATTAATGATTTGAACACAATTGGCAATGTCAGTGTTGCATGTGTCACTGGAAATGAATCCAGAGTAAAAGAAAACAATGGATGGACTGATATCACTGCAAGTGACAATTATGATTTCACAATCTATGAAATGCTAAAATTATTATTTGATAAGAAAAAAGGAATTGAATTTTTGGATTGTGGTTTGGAAGTAGTGGTGAAAGTAGGTCAAAAAAATATTCTTTTAATTCATGGACATCAGCTGAAAGGAATCAATGACAATTCTGTGTCAAGATTAATATCTAAATATTCCAACAAAGGAATTAAAATTGACTTTGTTATTTGTGGACACAAACATCATTCATTGATTTCTGACTTCTATGCACAAGCTGGAAGTCCAGTTGGTGCAAATTCCTATTCAGACAATGCATTGAATCTTTCTTCATGTGCAAGTCAAAACATTTATATGTTTACAAAGGATGGAAGATATGATGTCAGAGTGGATCTTCAAAATACTGATTTATATGATGGATATGAAATCAATTTGAAATTGGCAGAATATAATGCAAAATCATTGTTAAAAACAAAAACAAAAAAGACATTGTTTGAAATTGTGATTTAATATATTTGCATTTCAATTTGATCACTTTTGTGAATCATAACTTTGTTTTGTTGTAAGTTGGAAAGGTCTGGCATTTTTGTCAGATCTTTTTTTTTATTAAAAAAATATTGTTGAAAACTAATATGTTGACAACTTAAATCTTTCAACATTCTTTGTAAGTTTGGACCAAACAAAAAACAAAGGAAATGAAAAAATCAAACAAGGTGATGGAAAACATCCACAAAATTCCAGAAAATATCAGAAGTGTTCAATGGTATATCAAAGAAATAGACAAACTTCAAGAAATAGACAAACAGATCACACTAAAAATTCAACATCAGTTGAATGTTATGGATCAAAATGACAGATGCCATGAAAAATAGAAAAAATTTTTATTTAAGATCAAATGTAGAATATAATATTCAAAATCTCATAGACACTTTTTCTGCAATGGCTAAAGAATATGAAGAAAACAAAGGGGTTGCAATTGCCTATCAAATTTGTTCTGATCAACTTCAAGAACTATTGACAAAAATTAAAAGAGATGATAATCATCAAATCACAATTCTGAAAAATGCAGAAAACATTAAAATGTTTGAAGTGATTTCAGATCAATTAATTAATTTAAACAATAAAAAAGATGACACAAATTAAAAAAAGTAAAATTGAACGAATTAAAGAACTTGACAAATGGAATGATTTGTTCAAATTTGAAATGAATTTTGAAGATGGAACTGAAGGCTTCATGTTTAAGAAAACACAAGATCCAATGTGTTCAGTTGGGGATGTGGTGCAATTTACACAAAACGAAAAAGGGACAATTAAGATTGTAAAAGAAGGATCAGAAAAATTCTTAAATCAAACACCAATAAAAAATAAAACAGATGATGATGTGATTATGATTCAATGTATGTTCAAAGCATCTGCAACATTTTATGCACAAAAACCAACAATCACTGAAACACAAGTTTCAGAAACTGCAAAGATGTGGTTTGATGCTGCAAAAGAAATTTTGAAAAATAACAAATCAAACAATGGGGATTCAAGATCATCTTTATCATCTAAAGAGGAGAACAATTTTGTTCCATTCTAGGATGGAAAAGTCAATTCAAATGGCAAAGTCAGCATTAGCAGAAATTTTTCAAATTAATGCAATTCACTTTGAACAACATACTTCAAGAACAACAAAAGTGATTGAAGCTAGAAGATTTTTAATTTATTATTTATTTAGTGAATGTGGAATCAAACATCTTCACATGAAAAAATATGTTCCAGCATTGAAAAATCATGCCACTTCAATTCATCACTATAAAAAAATGAAAGAATTGATGGATGTTGAGCCAGAAACAGAAAGATCCTATGACAATTTCAGAGCAAAAATGGAAAAAGAGGGACACAATCTTTTGATGAAAGATTACACAAAAGCAATCAGAGAAATGGCACTTGTCCAAGAAAGATTGGAAACACTAAAAAAGATGATTTAATGGGATATTTTGACAAAATCAATTTGAGTGATAAAAGATCAGAAAATGAAACATTTGATGAATATAAAACCAGATTGAAAAAAAACAAAATGATGATCAAAATGCACATGAAGGGTGATTTAATTTGGGAATCAAGATCATATGGAACATATATAAGAAAAATTCATGGAAATATCTGATTTTATAAGGATCAAAAAAAATGTGGATCAAATTATTAAAATTGAATTGTCTGGAAATCCACAAAAACAAATCATTGAATATATTGAAATGTTGGAAATGGAACTGATCAAAAAAGATGTTGAAGTTGAAAGACCAGAAATTGAATTGAATCTTGAAGAAAATGATTCTGAATATTATATTGGAACACAATACACCACAAAAGATCTTGAAAATGAATGTTATGCATTTTTTTTAAAAGCTGGTCTGCAAATAAATTTGAATGATTTAAATCCATCTGAATATAAAAGTCACATGAAAAAAGCATATAACAGAATAAAGCAAAGAAGATATCAAAGAATTAAACAACTAAAACAAAAATAAAAATGAAAGCACAAATCACAAGTTTCAAAAAACATAAATCTAAATATGGAAATATATTTTTTTATGTCTTTTTTAAAGATCAAAATGGTCAAAGTTTAAAATCATGTATATATCCAAACATGCGAAATTTTCAAAAATGGGACAAAGTAGTTCAAAAAGGAATGGTGTTGGACAATTTAAAGTTAAAGCAAAAAGGATTGATTGATGCTGATTCTCAATTTCAAGTGATAGGAATCAAAGAAATAAAAAAACCAGAAGCTGCACACATAATTTCAGTTCCAAAGGTTATTCAAAAACAATTGTTCTAATATGGAAAAGCCATCATACTATGCTATCATACCAGCAAATGTCAGATATGCAGATATCAAAGCAAATGCAAAATTGTTATATGGTGAAATTACTGCATTGTCAAATCAAAAAGGATATTGCTGGAGTTCAAACAATTACTTTGCAGAACTATATGGTGTATCAAAAAACACCATCAGTTTGTGGATCAACCAATTAAAAAAACATGGATTCATTCATGTAGAGGTGATCAGAGATAAAAACAAACAAGTCATCAAAAGGACAATGAGTATCATCAAAAATGATGATAGATCACCAACATTCAAAGAAGATGCTATCATCAAAAATGATGAATATAATAGTATAAATAAAAATAATACAATTATAAATATATCTAATAGAGAAAAAAGTTTTGAAATGGATGTTTTTAATTCAAATGAAAATATATTAGATAAAGAACAACAAATTGAATTCATTGAGTTTTGGACCGAAAAAAACAAATCAGAAACAAAAATGAAATTTGAACTTGAAACAACTTGGAACACTAAAAAAAGAATGTTGAGGTGGAAAAGAAACAATGAAAAGTGGAACAAAAAACCAAGTGGATCATCTAAAATATCAAATGCACACAATGAATGGATGAAAGCAAAAGAATTTATTCAAAAACAAAAATAAATTGGCAATAAAAGAAACATATCTAGTGAGGTCAATAAAAAAAGAACTTTGCAGAGAATGGATATTAAAAAAACACTACATGAAAAGAATGACCAGTTTCACATATAGTTTTGGATTATTTAAAAAAAATATTTTGTGTGGAATATTGACTTTTGGAAATGCAAGTCCAGACAACATGAAAAAATCTTTGTTTGGAAAAAAATATATGCATTTGGTCTATGAGTTGAATAGGTTATGCACCAATGATGATTTAGACAAAAATGCGAATTCTTTTTTCATTAGTCAAGCATTGAAAAAATTATCAAGGCCAATCATAATTGTCAGTTATGCAGACAAAAGCAAAGGCCACAATGGATATGTATATCAAGCGACAAATTTTATGTTTTCTGGAGAAAGTCATACACAATTTGATTGGAAACTAAAAGGGAAAGAACACATCCATAGTAGAACATTGATGGATGAGTTTGCTTTTGAAAAAAATAGGATTGAAAAACTAAAACAAAAATATGGGGACTTATTATATAGAGTTGAAAGAAAACCAAAATACAGATATATAAAAATTGTTGCAAATAAAAAAGATAAAAAGGAAATATTGAAGCACAAATTGTTTGAAGAAAAACCATATCCAAAAGGAAATAATAGAAGATATAATGCAGATTTTCAACCTACAATACAAACTGAACTATTTTAAAAATGAAATTTCAAAAATTACAACTTAGAATAATATGAAAATCAAACAAATTGAAAAAAATGAATTGCAATCAAAATGTGTTGATCTAATTGCAAAAAGTCATTTGGAACTAAGACAAAAAACTGATGCTGAAACAATGGTGGCATTTGCACAAATTCTTGCAGAAGATTTGATTGATTATTATGGGACATTAGATTTTGAAGATATTGTTCAAGCATTCAAGCAAGGTGTCAGAAACACAGATGATTTTCTTTTGAATGCAAAAACCTACACAAAATGGATCAAAGCACACAGACAAATCATTTGGAACAATGAAGGAAAACCAGCTTCAAGAATTGACAAAAGATTGCATTATAAATTTAAAAATCAAAAATTAATATCATGACAACAATACTTTTTCCAATATTAACTTTTTCAATGGTCCTAATTTTAGGAATTTGCATTGGAATTTTTATTTCTTCACAACTAGAAAAAAAGATTGAAAGATCAATCAAAGACATATCAAAAAATTATTTCACATATATTGATGAAAATGGAAACACTTTAAAATGTCCCATTCAAAATCACACTTTAGATCAAACAATTACTTTGAAAGAATTTCAATCAAAAAGGATAAAATTGAACAGATATGAAATGGATTATCTTTTAAAAAACATTGAAGATCATTTGAACAATGTTGGTGAAACATATGAAGAAAATGATCACATTCAAGAACTATTTAAGAATTTAATAAATAAAGAAACAAATCATGAACAAACAAAATCAAAAACTATTGGACAACATTCAAAAACTGGAAGAAAAAGAAAAAAGAAAAATTAATTCAAATCTTGAAAAGATAGTCATTGCAGTTTCAAAACCATTAGAAGTTGCAGTGATGAAAGATGATGCAGCAACTGGATCAAGATATCAAGATTCAGAAACAACCACTGGAAAAATGATTTTTTTATCTAACAAAGACAAATATGAACAATTTCAAGCATGGATGAAGCTGAATGATCAATGGGATGAAGTTGATGAAATATATATTTATGACAGATATCACAAAAGTGGTGAAGATATGATTGAAAGAGCATCAATGATGTTGCATGAATTTTCACATTCTATCACATTAAAAGACAAATTCAAGGAATGTTGGTTTAATGGTGAAGTTTCTGGTTGCAAATTGTATTCAAAACATGCACTTGATCCAAAAAACAAAGCATGGGAATTAAATTAACATCTTTCTGTTAAAAAGTCAAATCAATGAATGTAATTGATTTACTTGACATTTTTATATTTGAATGCATGGGACAACATGGAACACTGGATGTTTGGAAAAAAGAGTTGAAAAGGAATCCACAAACAAAAAAGTTTTTCACTATCAAAAGAAATGAAGCTGGTGATTTAACTGAAATATATTATATCTATAATTTGTCTGATCATATAAAAGAAGAAATTTTGACATTTGAAGAGGTGATTGATGTGATGCAAAATGAAAGAACAAAAAAAATGAAAGTTGCTAAAATTTAAAATATGGATATTTCACATTCAGCTGATACCACCAAAGATCACAATCAAATGGTGAAAGAATTGGTCAAATATTTTGTTGAAGAATATAAAAGAAAAAAAGAAAAAGAAGAAAAAATCAAACAGAATTTCATTGACATGAATTCACATTTGAAAAGAACATGGAAAAAATGATTGCAACAATACACTTTGAATTGGAATGTTCAAAGTTGACAGAAGAAGAAATGAAAAAAGTGTTGATTGAAAAAATGGCATATGAAATGGATGAATGGATATATGGTGAAAGAATTATTGAAATTGAATTTGAAACTAAAAAGATAAAAAATGAAAATACTAATCAACCTTCTAGGTTTGTTAACTAGCATTTTAGTCATGCCATTGATATTGATGGTCTTTGTGATATCAATTTTTGTGTTCACAATAGAAGAAGTCATCAAGAATGTAAAAGAACAAGAATGAAAGAACAATTGTTGCAAGAATCATTGGTGAAATATATATCATTGAAATATCCATCCACAAGATATTGTGCATCACTTGGTGGAATAAGGACCACAATGAAACAAGCAATCAAAGCAAAGCAAGGTGGATATGTAAAAGGGATGCCAGATATTCAAGTCATGTCAGCAAGAGGTGGATTTTATGGATTGTTCATTGAATTAAAGACAGAGAAAGGAAGGGCATCAAAGCATCAACAAGAGTGGATCAAAGATTTAATTGGTGCTGGATATTATGCAGAGATATGCAAAGGTATTGATCAAGCAATGGATTGTCTGGATAGTTATATGAAACTAAAACAAACAAGAGTGGTTGGAATTCTGGATGAAGATGATATTTGCTAAAATGAAAAGGACTGCAAAAGAAAACAAAATCAAAAGAGAATTGAAAAGAATATATCAAGAACTTGCAGAAGATAGACCACATTATTGCACAGGGTGTGGAAGATCAGATGTTCCATTATCACATTCACATATCATTCCAGTGTCAAGAAGAAAGGATCTGCAATTGGAAAAAGACAACATCACCTATCATTGTTTAAGTATGGGACAACAAAGAAGGGGATGCCATGAGATGTGGGAAACCAGATCAGAAAGATCCATGTTGTTGGACTATCACAAGAATCTGGAATA
>CAACVF010000065.1_pt1 | contig 21763 bp, 25 predicted proteins | sample 2381781 | NCBI WGS metagenome assembly CAACVF01 (sample SAMEA5211967, study PRJEB30684) | marine metagenome | biome: Marine; feature: Epipelagic; material: Water | collected 2015-10-15 | depth 60 m | reverse complement strand
GGTTCAACCTTTAATTTCTGGACAGGTTCGTACCCTTGACCTTGCGCAAGGACAGCATATTGCTGTGCCTTGTTATCTTCGGAACGACCAAAAGCAACGGTTATCTCGTTTTTGATAAGATCACCTAAGCCATTCTCACGAAGCCATTCATATGCTTCTTCCCTTTTATCTGCAGGTATGGAAGCACCATAGACAGGTTTAACTTCTACTGAAGTTCCGTCTGATAATTTTAATGTAGAGATATTCATTTCTTGCATCATAGTAGGTATCACTTCTGACGATACTAATTCATGCTTTCTTTTTACCTCTTTTAATTCTTGTTCTTTAACTAAAAGTTCTGCTTCTAGTTCCTGTAGTTTTACTACTTGATCAGATAATTTTTTGGCATCATTAGCACCATCCAACTCTTCTCGTTTTTCTTGTTCAAAGTCAATCGACATTGATTTCTCCTTTCTCGTATAGATTTATTTTAAGAGGATAGTAAACTCTTTCTTGCCTATCCCATTTTAACAAATTAAATTTGCCGTTTGTAATATCAGAAACAATAGAACATGCAATTCCAATTATAGCAGGATCACCTGTTAACAACAAATGGTCGTCTTCAGTATAATCTTTTAATAACTTTCTCAGTTTAAAAACTAATGGTCCTGGTGAAAATATTATTTGTGAAAATTCTGGAAGTAAAAATTTAAAATCTCCATATTCTCTTGCACTCATAATATTTATTTTAGGAGCGTTGGCTTTTGTTCCTGGTAATTCTTGAATTACGTATACTATTTTTTTTCTTTCTGACATTGACAAACAATATAGGATGTTCTATATAGAAGTCAATACAGAAAGAATAATTATTATGAGATATAAATTTAAAACTAAGCCGTATGCTCATCAACTAAAAGCATTAGAGCTTTCTTGGGACAAGACATACTTTGCTTATTTTATGGAAATGGGTACTGGTAAATCAAAAGTATTGATAGATAACATTGCTATGTTGTATGACGCCGGTAAAATAAATGGTGTCTTAATTGTGGCACCAAAAGGTGTTTACAAAAACTGGTATCAAAATGAAATACCAGACCATATGCCAGATCATGTAGAGCACACATCAGTTTTGTGGCAAGCAATGAGCACTAAAAAACAACAATCAGAACTAGATAAAGTTTTTGAACCGGGAGAAGACTTACATATTTTAATTATGAATGTAGAAGCTTTTTCTACTAAAAAAGGTGTAGAGTTTGCTGCTAAATTTTTAAGATGTCACAGAACTATGATGGCTATTGATGAGTCTACAACAATTAAAAATCCAGATGCAAAACGTACAAAACATATTTGTACTCTTGGTGAGTATGCACCGTATAAAAGAATTCTTACAGGATCGCCTGTTACCAAGTCACCATTAGATTTATATAAACAATGTGAATTTTTACAAAAAGAATTATTAGGACACACTTCTTATTACACGTTTAGAACTAGGTATGCTAAAATGAAAACAGCAAACTTTGGTGGACGATCTGTACAAATTGTGACTGGTTATCAACATCTTGCAGAATTGTCAGAAAAATTAAAACCTTTTTCTTACAGAGTGCTAAAAGAAGATTGTTTAGATTTACCAGAAAAAACTTTTGTTAAACGTTTAGTTACACTTACGCCGGACCAAAAGAAAGCGTACCTACAAATGAAACAATTTGCTCTTGCACAGATGGACGGTAAGTTAATGACTACTGCTACTGTCATGACTCAACTTATGAGACTTCAACAAATTACTTGTGGTCATTTTACTGCAGATGATGGTACAATTCACGACCTAGACTCCAACAGATTGCCAGAATTAATAAATGTTTTAGAAGAGATAGAGGGCAAAGTAGTTATTTGGGCCCATTGGCAAAGAGATGTTAATAGGATAATCCGGGAGATAGTTAAAAAATTTGGCGAAAATAGTTTTGTAGACTACTACGGTTTAACACCGATGGGTGAGCGTCAATCTAATATAAAAAAATTTCAAGATCCAGACTCACCTGTAAGATTTTTTGTTGGTACAACACAAACAGGTGGTTATGGTATTACTTTAACAGCTGCTAGTACAATGATCTACTATTCTAATGGTTATGACTTAGAAAAAAGACAACAATCAGAGGCTAGAATAGATCGTATAGGTCAAAAATTTCCTATGACTTATATAGATATTTATTGTGAAGATACTGTTGATGCGAGAATTGTAAAAGCTCTTAAGAAAAAAGTTAATATAGCTAGCCAGATTATGGGTGAAGAATTAAAAGATTGGATCTAAACTAAATTTCTAGCTGATCCTATTACGGGTTTGTATTTAGTTTTACCTTCCGATTTAAAAGCATGTAAAAATTGTTTTCTTGGTTGGTCCGGAGTATAGCTGCAATGTATCCATCCCGAATTAGGTTCGCCGGGCGTGTAAAACTCGAGTATCAATTGATCAAAATCTAAATTTTTATAAATCCAATCAGCCAATTCAGCGTTGTCTACTCCTAGACATTCAAAGTCGGCCGCCTCCGCTTTTGCATGTTGACTATTAATTGAACTTTTTATGGCTAGACACAATTTTTCTGAACGGAACCCGCTAGTCACTTTAACCCTGCCGTAATGATCACGTACGGGTTGCAAAATATTTTCACACAATGCTTTTAATTTTTCTATTTGATCTGCATTAGGATTGTTATCAATATCCATACGGATAGCAGTGTCGCTTTTGATAAGCTCTTGCAAGCTGAAGTTACGTGAAAGATTCATTTTTATCTAATAATTAAAGCAAATATAACATAAGCCATACCAGATATCAAAGCCCCAGTAGATACCAATAATATGCTTTCGACTCTATTAATTTGACGTTCAAGCTTATTAATCTTGTCATGCGTTTGCTTCTGCATAATTCGACAAAGCTTTTCGTGGTCTTCTATTTTTTGTAATGCGTTTCTAGTCATTTGGAAAAAGTATACCTAATTTTTGTTGTGTTGTCAGGTTATTAAAATTACCACCTTGAACTTGATTATTTACTGCACCAGCATCAATGCCAGGTAAGTTTAATGTAGTTGGTCCTAATGGTGTGTTTTGCATAATAGGTTGTAATGGATTATCTATTCTTGGAAACGATACTTCACTTAATAATACAGACAACATCTGTGATCTAAGATCAGCAATGATTGGGAACGCTGTTTCCATCGGGTCAGGCACTCCTAACTTAATTGCGTTGGTTCTAAAAGCAGCTCTAATATCATTAGAGATAGTAATAGGTCTAAATCTTTTATTTATAATAGCATTAACTTCTATGTTAGATAATCTATCTAAAGAATTTCTAAGACCCTCACCAGATATTCCTAAAGTTTGTGCCGCTTCTATATCTTCCCCTAAATTTTTTTTAACTCCAAACAAAGCTCTGTTTGCATTTAAATAAGCATCAACAATTGCAGCCGGCTCAATAGGTCCACCACGTAAAGCTTCTCTTGTAAATAATTGTCTCGATTCCCTTACACCTTTTTGATAATCTGCCACTTTAAAATTCATAGCTCTGGTTGGGTTTACGTTAACAGATCTAAAACCAAATAAACCTGCAAACTCATCACCAAATTCATAAGTCTCACCACTAGAACTAAACACATCATCACCCGCACCAGGTATTTTTGTAATAACATCTACTGATTTAATTGATTGATCTAGTCTCACTAATTGTTGTGCAGAAAATGGCATTACTGCTTTAACCAAATGTTTCATAATTTTTGTTGCTTTGTCTCCAGGTAAATCTTGAGGATTAAACACTTGAAAACCATCTCTTGTTTGTCCACTTCTTGCAATTAAATCTAATACTGCTTCACTCCAAATAGACTCAGATACAAATGGCTGACCAAATTCTTTCATAGCTTCAAAGACACCTGCTACCATGTCATCCATAATACCGTCTTGATCTGTCTCACCAGCAGCTACTTTATTAATAACCGTTTGAATTGGTCTAATTAAAGTGTCATATGCATTGGCATGACTAAAATCTATGTATTTAAATGAGCCGTCTGGTTGTTTTATAGGCAGAATTGTAGAGTTTTTAGACCATGGAGCCACAAATCTTTTTAATGCCGCTCTCTCGTCGTCTGTGACGTCGTAAAGGGCAGCAAATCCTTCTGCTGTAGCATAAGGAACAGCTGCCACTGTAGCACCAAAACCAAACAATCTTCTATACCCTATTGATTGAAAAGGTTTTACAATAGTACCATCAGCTAATTCAACAGTCTCATTAATTTCTCTTAATGCACGTTGGACTATGTTAGTTCCTGTTCTAGCTATCTCTGCTGGAAAAGATACAAAATTTCCAATAGGTAGTTTCCTTAAAGACTTAATAAAGTCAGGTACATAATCATAATTAGGTATATTATTTTTAACAATATCTGCTGCTTCTTGTTCTAAAAATTCTTCTGTTAGTCTTACTTCTTGTCCATTTCGTTTAATAAATTGTCCTCTTGTAACACCCACAGATTCAAAAGCTTTTTCTATTCTCTTTTTTTCTATAGCCCAAGAATATATTTTCCAAAAATCATCCTCAGCTGTATACAAATCTTGAGATACAGATTTTAATTTTGATAATGGTTTTAATAATAATCTTAAACCTTTGTCAGAAGTCATAGTTTCACCAAAGTCTACGTCTTGTAAAAGTTTAGTTAGGTCCCCTAATCTTACGTTACTATTTACAACACCAAGTTTTAAAAGTTTTTCGTACAATTCGTTTTGCATTCTTGTGCCTTTAAGAGGTGTTTGTAATGCTTGATAGGCTTGTTTGATTGCAGCAGGATCAGCTGCCGGTATAATACCATTTGCAGAAGCAAACGCTGCAGCACTTACAAAGTTTCTAACGTGAGTGACTGGTGATAAAATTGTTTTAGCAATTTGTGATAAACCTTTTGGATATAGAACTAAGCTATTGTAGAGCTGTCCTAACATTCCGTTGTTATCAAATGCTAATGATGTTCCTTCTAATGCTTTAGCTATACCAGGTGTTGTATATAATTCGTTTAATGGATTAACCGACCCACCTTTAGCTGCAACACTTAAAGTTTTGGCTTGGTCAATTCTTATTTGTTGAAAGTCATCACCAAATATTAATCTTGCTTCGTCTTGTGTTTTAGCAAACATAGGTGTTTTACCTGTTGCTTTTAAATCATCGGATGTTTTAATTAAATTTTGAAAAAACTCGTTACGCCTTACGATCATAGAAAGTTTTGCAGTGCCACCTAAAATAGTTTGCATCGGGTTAGCTTGTTTACCTAAAAGGTTTTCAAAAACTTCTTTGTCTCCGGGTTTAATTCTACCTGCAGAAATTAATGCAGACCCTCTGTCAGTTGTAACATCTTTTAATACGGTTCTGTTTACAAAAAAACTTGGTACTTCAAAAATTGCATCAGATGGTTTATCCATTCTCATACCTTTCGGTAATCTTGCAGTTTTTAAAACTCTAGATACTGCCTGCTCTGCTTGTAGATCTGTCATCTCTTCACCAGCTTCTCTTGCACTAGATATAAAAGACGCTTTAGCTTTATCAATAGCTTCTCTAGTTGGAGTGTATCTCAACCAGGGTAGAATACTATCGTTTTGAAATATGTCGTACGTTGCTCCTAAATAACCTTTAAATTTTTCACCAAATAAATCTTTAAATTCTTTTATTTCATCGGAATCTAATTGTTGTCCAAGTTTTGAAAAAAGATCTGACCACCTAGTTCTAATATTAGACAGACTGCTAAGTATATCTGTAATAACTTCGTCTTTAACATCTAGTCCTTTTAATCTAGAAACAAGTTTATCTTTTAAACCTTGGTCGAGTTCACCAAATTTTGCAATACCATCTTTGTCTATCGTAGGATTTCCCTCCAACATTAAGTCATTAATTTGTTTTAATAATGTTTTTCTATCTGCTGCTGTCGCTTGGTTAACAATAGTTCTGTAAGGACTAAATACTTTATCTATTGCGATATCTAAATCTCTAGATATGTTTCTAGCAGCAGCGGCATCTCCTGCTTTTAAACCTGTTGTTAATCTTTCTTCATCAAAGAACTCTTGTGTCTTACCACTTCTTGCCCTGAACCCTGATGCAATTTTATCAATCCATCTGTCTAATTTAGAATTTGCTACGTCTAATTGTTTAGTTCTGTCCGTAAGTTTTTTTACCGTAGCCCCAACGCCACCAATTAATCCTGTAAATAAAGCTCCTTCAGTTCCAAATCTAATTCTATTTAATAATTCTCTAGTTGCATCGTCGTCAGTTCCTCTGTCAATTTGTGTTGGTCCGCCAATTAAATCGCCCAATGATCCTAATTGCTCTACGTCACCTACAAATACAGACTCTGCTAAACCACCACCTAATGCACCGGCTATAAATCTATTTGTTTTACCCGCAGCGTTTAACTCTTGTGCAGCTTTAGCACCTTCTAATAACTTAGGGTTAGATGCTTTTAAATATTTACCACCTCTTGCAGCACGCATAGCATCGTCAGCTACTTTAGACGCTATTTTAAAACCCCTTGCTGCAGGTATTCCAATGTTAACTAATGCCTCTGTAATTTTACCTGCTGTAGTTGCTTCTGCTTTTTCATCAAATTCTGTTAGATCATCAAACCATTGTTCTACCTCGGCAGCTTTACCGCTGTTAACGCCCAAGTCAGTAAGAGTTGCGCCTAATGAAAATAAACCTTTGGGTATAGAAATTAATCCAGATACAACGCCAGATAAAACAGATTCAATATTACCTACTTTGTTAAAGTTGTTTTGAGATGTTGAAGACTCTTCTAAGAAATCATACATTGAGGCCATGTTCTACCCCTCGAATACTATTTGCGGTGTACCATCTTGAACTGCTACGGCAATTGTATCTATTATATAAATACCATCAGGTTTTTGTGCTACAGCTTTTAAAGCAAAATCTCTATCATCTGTAAAGTCATCTGACTTTCTAATTTCAGCCATTTTAGTTGTGTCTGCTAGAACAGTAGGAACAGTACCTAAACTATCTTGGATTGTTAGTTTTAACACATCAGAAGTTACGGCACCGCCTCCAATATTTTTAGCGTTTGTTATTACATCTTCTGCAAACGAAGTTTCTTTGTTAAATCCTAAATCTTTATATGCTCTTGCCATTGTATCTGGAGTGACTTCACCATATTTCATCTTAGCATAATCTTTGGCATTTTGATAATAAGTACCACCTTTGCCTTCATTAATATCTTTTGTAATTTCTGCTTTAAGTATAGCTGCATCAACCGCTTGTTTAGTTTTGCCTGGTTTATCCATAGCTTTACTAATACCTTCGATAACTAAATTCTGTAGTTTACCAGATTTTAGACCTTCTTTTAATCCAACGCCTTCCATGTTTAGTGCATTGATTGCTCTGCTTGCATTAATTAATGAATCGCCTACGGCTTCTTTACCCATTTTATCAATACCCATTATTTCATAATATTTCTTTTTGTTTGCATTCATTCTAGCTTTTGCTATTTCTGCAGCTGATGGACCTTCAGGTCTTGGGTCAGGAATATTTTGTCCTCCACCAAGAGTTAAATTTTCTGGCATGCCTATTGCTCTTTTCTTTTTATTAATATCAGATATGCCGTCTCCATCTGTATCTTTTTTAGGATCTGCTTTTAACATATCGTATGCTTGTTTACCACCAAGACCAGTTAGGACTAATCCTGTTGGAGAACCAAACATAAATTTACCGGCAGGTTTAATAAGTTTAGATCCAATAGCTCCACCGCCTGCAATTGTTCTAAGAATAGGATCTTTTCCTAAAAAATTAGGAGTAAATTTAGCTGGGTTTATAGTTACTGGAGTATAACTTCCAGATGCACCGGGTACTCTAGAACCACCTTTTGTAATTGAAGCTGGTGTAGTTTTACCAAAAATTCTTTTACCTGCTCTATATAGTTGGGGAATATACCTCATTCCAGCTCTACCTGCTGCCGCAAGTGCTGCAGCTACACCTACGCCACCAAAAATAGCATGATGTGCTCTACCATCTGTTTTTGGATAAATTGGATCACCTACTAAATACTTACCTTGTTTTTCTCTCATAGACCCACCATTCTTTTTAGGTTCTCTAATGCCAGACATAATACCTTGTTTAATAGGTCCACCGTATCTAAACATTGGTCTATTTAATGGTCTCATTGTTAACTCCTAAATGGGTTTTTAGCAAACAACCCACCAATTCCTAAAGCAGTAGATAATGCTGTTGAGAATGGACTTGTTGGTCCTTGATCAGAATATTGTTGTCCAGCTACGCCTCCAAAGAAAGGAGCTAATGTACCACCGTATTGTGAAAGCCTTCCATAAGGTTCGTATGCACCTGTTCTAACAGCTTGTTGATCTGCTTGAAGTTGAGCTTGTGATAATCCTTGTCTCATTGCACCAAGAGTTCCTAATGAAGAAATGTCTTGGCCCATACTTTGTCTACCAAAATCAGATAAACCAAATTGTTGATTCATTTGATTTCCGTACGCACCAGCTAGTCCTTGTTGTGCAGTTGAAATAGCGCCTTGATTTGCAAAATTTTGTTGTGCTGCTTGACCAGCTTGATTAAATCCTTGTTGTAATAAAGATGCCTGTAGTGCAGCTCTGTCCGCTAATCTATCCGATTGATACTGACCTAACTGTGCACCTTCTCTTCCACCACCAAAATTACCTGAAGCTACAGCTTGATCTTTAATTGCCTGTTCTCCCGCTGAACCTTGTCTGTCATACTCTGCAAGAGTTGTGTCAATAACTTGTGACTGATACGGAGACATAAAAGGTTGGTAAGCTTGTGGTCCAGTTAATGCACTTAGTCCACCAATAGTTTGAGCTGATTGTCCTAGAGCCCCGGCCCCTTGTTGTTGTGCAACTTGTGCAGCTTGTAAAAATGGTGCATAAGAACCCACACCTTGTTGAGCCATACTAATTGCTTGTGATTGTAAAGGATCTTCGCCCGCAACAAACTGTCTACCAGTAAATTGAGACGTATCTATGGGTGCTGAATAAGTTGCTTTTGCTTGTGTTGCGTAATCTTTTATCGCCGGTTCTAAAAATTCTGCTATTGACATTATATCATCCTCGATTGTAACATTTGTTGTTGATCATACATTGCTTGTGCACCTTCTAGACCTTGTGAGTCTTCAGAAACTTCACCGCCCTGTTCTAAATTGTTCATTAAATTTTCCATAACTTCAGCGCCTTTATCTATATCGCCGCCTCCTGCATTTCTAACAGCATCTGCAGTAAATACAAACTCATTTTTAGATAGTCTTGCTGGCACATCATCAGCTCTTTCTTTGCCGCCCATTGCTACAAAACCACCTTCGTTTCTATAATCTTTTTCCATGCCGCCCATGTCAATCATTTCTGATGCCTCTTCAGTTTCCATGATTCCACCTTCTTGTGCGCCAACTCTAACAGGAGCACCACCGGATCTATAATCAAATTTATTATATCCTGCTGGTGTTGTGTATCCTGCAACTGTCGATCCTGGCACGGGTCCACCATCAGCAGCCATCATAACTGGTTCTGGTTGCTCCATACCTGCGCCCTCTTGTTGTTGCATTATGGCTTGAACAAATTGTTCAAAAGTCATGTCCCCACCTTGATTTTTATACTTAACATATTCCATCATTAACATTTGTTCTACTTGAGCTTGACCTGCTTCACCGCCCATATTTAAAAATGTTTTTCTTTGTCTAAAAGGTTGTCCTGCTTTTGATCTAATAAATTCTTCTTCGTCATCTTCTTCAACCATCATGCCATTTGCATAACCTGCACGACCACCAGCAGCATAGTCTGTTGGAAAAGGACCTTCACCACCTCTTATTCTGTATGGAGTTTTTAATATTTCTTCTAGCAATTCAAATATAAAAGGGCCTTTCATTTTTTTTAATTCTTCTAAATCTTCTTCTGATAAATTTTCTAAAAGTTTTTTGTCGCTTTTACTAATAGGTCCTGTTTCTCTCATAAAATCAAATTTACCTGGAGAACGTCTGTTCGTGCCTAAATTTTCAGGTAGTAATCTAAATCCAGCATAACTTCCTGGTCCATCAACCATACCTCTCTTAGGTGTATCAATACTAGCTAGTCCACCATCAGCAGCATAAAAATTTGACATTACATATTGTTTCTTTGGCATAAAATCTAAACCAGCTCCTGCATCACCTGCACCACTGTAATAATTTTTTGCACGTTGTACTACTGCTCTTGGATCCATAACATCTACTGGACCTTCGTCCTCTTCATCACCACCCATAAAGAATGGAGCTGCAATTGCTGTAGCACCTAAACCTCCGGCTAACATTCTAGGCACACTAAATTTTGCACCAGCCTCACCACCAACTCTAAATAAATCTCCAAGTGTACTAAACTTACCAGTGCTTCCAAGACCAGTTTTAAGTGCAGTAAATAAATTACCTAAACCACCTTGAGCTTTAATACCAATTCCAGGCATAAAGTATGCTCCAGCAGCTAACATAGCAGCTTTACCTAGTGGGCTTTTGACAACTTTTTTAATACCTCTAGTAGCTTTCTTAACAAGCTTCCCTAAAAAATAACCCTGCCTAGGGTCTTGTAAAGAGCCTAATCCTGCTTGCATTTGTTGGGGTTGTTGAGATCTAGATATTGCCATAATTTTACCTTAATTAATCGTTTTACTTTGTTTTACTTAGTAAATCAAGAGGAGGCATGATTACATTTACATCTTGAGCCATGTCCTCGTTCTTATATCCCTTTGATTCCCAGTCTTTTCTTTCCTTAAAAAGCTCGCCTGTTTGCTTATGTCTGTACGTTGTTTCTACCTTTGCCGGTTCTATTGTTTTCATTAGTCTATTCTATCCTTTTTTATGTTTAAATAACTAATAGCAATGTCAAATGAATCCGTAGTGCTAGAAGTTATTTTAAAGGCTGTATCGCCTTCTATTATTAACGGTTGGGTTAATAATTCTGTAGTTGTATTGGCCGTTAAAGCAGCCGTTTTTATGGTTGTAATATCGTTATTGGCTACCGTTACTGTGGGCGTTCCAGCAGATGTAACTAAAAGAGATTTAATAATATAGGTTTCGTTTACTAAAGGGTTTTGTTTTGTTACCCCTTCAACAACTGAAGTACCAAACATAGTTTGTGCCGCTGTAGAAGTTATGTCGTCTACTCCATAAAATTTATATACATTAGATACTGTCATTATTCTAAAAAGAAACTTTTTGCTTCTATCTCCTGTTTAACTTCTTCTTGAAAAGAAGTATTTAATTTTGTTATTACAGAGTCAAGGTCTCTAACCAAAGATTGAAATGTTTTTTCTTCGTAATCTTTAGTTGCTCTAGTTAATGACTGTACAATTTTTGCCATTATTCTCCACCACCTTCATCATAAGGATCATTGTAATCAAAAGTAGATCCGCCAAGACCTGCACCTACATCTTGTTGATCACTTCTTCTTCTAGTTTCTGATGCTGATCTATAAGAGTCATCAGAAATTCCTGAAGTAATTCCATAATCAGTAGTTCCTTTATTGTCTGCTTCCATTATATCGGTAAAACCAGTTTGATCTTTAATGTCGTCTAGTTTTTTCAAACCTTGTTTGTCAAAATTATATCTTAGTAGATTTAATCTGTTCATTTTATTAGCTCGTGCAACTTTTGCTGCGTTTGTACCAGTAAACTCAAATTGACCAGTCTCTTCATTAAAAGTTAATTCTGTATCTGCACCATATTTTTTAGCAAAATTTTCGGAACCAAATAGGTCATCTAATTTTTGAATATCTTTTGCTTGTTTCTCTGCATAGTTACCAAAAGCTGATACTACGTTTCTACCAAAGTAATCTTTACTTCCTCCAGTATTGTTTTCTCCAAATACAGTCGGCCCTGTGTAACCCATTTGACTTTGTGTATAAATTTGTTCAGGCATTGTCATCTTATCGTAATAACTACTTGGAGATATGGCAGCTAGAATACCGGTTAATCCAAATGGTAAATCTTTTCTTACATCTCGTGGATCATCTACAGGATAATTTCCAATGCTTGTTTCATCACCGGCGTATTCAGCAATTGCTTCGTTTATTTCCGGCCCGGTCATATTATTATTTTGAGGTATAATTTGTGAGTTAACGCCAGCTCCTAATTGTGACATGTTGTATGCAGTTGCATCACGTATCATTTGATCTACAGAACGTTGTCCACCTATTCCAAACTTTTCTGATAAAAAACTTGCGAGCTTGTCTGGGTTTTCTAATCTGTTTTGTCTTGCGTTAATAGCAGTATTAAAGTTAGCTGCTAGATCGCTATATGGAGAAATAGCATTATTAAACGAACCGGTATTTACTATACCTTGATTAACAACCGGTGCTTGTGATGAAGTATCCGGTGTTTGATTTTCAGGTAACTCAAAAGGGTTTTGTAAATATTTTTGTTGCGGAATATATTTAAAACCCGCCTGTCTTATTTCTTCATCAGTAGCCATTACCTTCTTCCTCCTGGGTGTATATCTAATCTAAATGTACCAAGTTTCCAATCTTCTCCGCTAGCTGTGTTTGCAACTTCTAATGCAATTTGTCTAGCTCTAATCCTCACATCTTTTTTAGTTGTAGAAGATGTGCAAGTAAAAGTATTTGTAACTTGTGAACTGTTTGGATAAATTCTAGTTTTAAATTTAATGGATGTGTTTCCAGTTTGATCTATAAAGTCTGGTATAAACCTGCTAATTCTCATTATAAATTCTCCATCTCCTCTTAAGTCAGGCATACCAACAGTTTGGCCTGTGTTACTTCTTCTTTGTGTAATGTCAAAATCACCAGAAGATATGTTGGCTATTACAGCTGTAACAGCTCCTCCAGCGTTGACTTGATCGGTCCCTGTTTCCTGCTCATAGTATATAGTAGTTCCGTCCGTATTACCAGTAACATCAAAAGAGTTGTTGTCACTAGCTGTGTAATAAGTTGCATGCGGTAGACCAAATACCGCTGAGTCTTGCCATGCAGTTCTAGCTAAACTACCCGTTGTCCATATAGGTCTTTGAGTAGTAGAGTCTAGATAGTTATAAGTTACCTGTCTATTAACAACGTTGGACCCGCTGTTACAATAGAACCAAGTTATTTCTCCGAATAGGTTATTTAAACCAGCGTTAACTAAATCTCTGGCTGTAGTGTTAATACTATCGTAAACAAAATCTTCTACTAAACAAGGCATTGATTTTAACTGACCATCATAAGTAAAAAAACCATTCTCTGACATCCAATACGCAGCACCGTCTACCTCTATACAGGCATTCTTGCCCAGTAGTCCGCAGTTAGTTCCTACCTGTTGGAAAGAAAATGTAAATGGTGCACCGACAAATTGCATAAGAAATAAAGCTGTATCGGTCCAAACATAAATAGCATCTCTACCTTTAATAGCTCCCATAATTCTTGATCCATCGGCTAATCTTTGTGTGCCTGCTGTATTGTTAGCAGTAACTGTATATGAATCTGTTTGATCAATACTTTCTTGATCAGAAAATCTAATAAACATATCGTCTTGTGTAGTTGTGTCTCCTACTTTTGTTTCAGTTCCAAAAAACACTAAGTGTCTGTCTGGTGTAGAAACAATTACGTGACGAGATTTAGTTGGGGCGTTTGGAATAATTGTAGCTCTTGTTGCTGTTGCGTTTGATGGAGCTCCGTCCCATTCAAAACAAGCACCATTATAAATAAGTGCAATTAATTTTTGACCGAAGTTATCTAAAACCCATAACCCAGGTGAGATTGTAAAGTCGGCTGTAGACGCCTCCCCCCATGCAACAAAGTCACTTATATTTGTAACCGTTGCGCTAGAGCTGTGTGTGGATGGTGAAGTTCCGTTTACGGCTCTTGCTCCTCCGCTTAAAGTATTGGTTCCCGTGTTGTTAGCTGTAAAACTAATATCCTCAGATCCAATTCTAATTTCTCCTGATGATGGAAATTGACTAGAGTCTGTTAATACAATTGTAGTATCAACAGTATTTGTTAATGCAGAAGCTAACGTAGTTGTTACCGGTGCACTAGCTTCACCGCCCCAGTTAGCAGTTCCCCATCCAAAGCCACCTAATTGTTGAGAAGGACCAACGTTATAATAACAAAGAACAGATGCCGATCCGTCAGTGCTTAACGGAGTTCCGGCTTCTACTGTAGCCATAGTTATTGTAAAAGTAGTGGCTGAGGGCACAGACGTGACCATAAATTTATTATCTTCAAATGTAGCGTTAGTAAAAGTAGATCCCGATAAACCTGTTACACTGTCAAATAAAACAATGTCATCTTCTATTAATCCGTGTACTCCAGAACAGGTAATAGTTACTGCTGCTGAACCACCAGTAGATGAAAAATTAGCTCCAGTTAAAGTAGTTCTGATAGGGTGAATATCGTAGTAAGTCCCACCGGAATATACGTATAAAATTCTATTAGTTCCTATAGCAGCGTATTTAACACTGTCATTATTTTCCCAATGATGGACAGCTCTTGCAGCTCCAGTCAACACACTATCCCCTAATTGGCTCCAACCACCTATTTTTTCAGGGGTCCCATACCTAAAACGAACGTTATCACCGTCAAACCATTGCCCTTCGGCGCCTGTTTCGGTAACTTGTTTGTTAAATCCTGGAGCAAAACCTAGTTTTTGTAGCATACTTATCCTAATATATTAGCACTCTATACTATATATTATAATTCTTGTAAATCTAGCTATTTTGTGGCTACTAGTAGTGGCTAAAATTAGAATTAAAAGCTATTACGGTCTTTCTTTTTTTGTCTATACTGGGAGCGCTATGCAGTAAATGCGCTGGGAAAGTTATTACTTGTCCTTCTTTAGCTTGATACTTAAAGAGTTTACCTCTTACTTTTACCTGCGTTCTGTATGTGGTAGACGGCATTTCTAAAAAATATACATTAGCCCAATTGGTTTTTTCATGGTTGTGAAATATATGGTGGGCTCCATCATGATATTGTTGAAACCAAGCGTTAGCTATATGCCATTGGTCTGCTTTAAAATAATCTTGCATTCTATCCATAGACTCATCTATTACTTTTTTATAAAAATAATCTAGGTATTTTCTTTCTTGTTCTACAGGCAGCAGCCAATCAGACTTACTATTTTGTTGTGACTGACTAAAAGGCATCTCATCTATTAAATCTAAAAGTATTTTTTTATGCTTTTTATGGTCCTTAACTGTGGATATTATAAAGTCTGTTGTTATATTCTTTATCTCCATTTTGGACCTGTCATAAAAATAGCTATTGTTTTCCTTGTTCCCTGAGTAACGGGTGTAACTTCATGACTCATAAAACCATCAAATAATATCATAGACCCTGGTTTTTTAAAATCCGTAACTGTCTCTGGTCCTTGATTAAAGAGTCTTAGATCTCCGCCTTTGTAAGGAGTATCAGACATGTTGATAAGCAATGTGCCTTTGACATCAAAGTTTTTACCTTCAGGACTTCTGTCTACATGCCAACCGTAATAGTCTTTTTCTTTTGAGGTATATGTTGCAAAATTTATAAGTCTATCATCAAACATTTTAAAAGTTATATAACCAAACTCGTGTGTAATAATTTCTTCTGCATACCCATATACTTTTTTAAAGTAGGGTTCTATTTTTTGCCATTCTATTAATTTTGTGTGTCTTTCTTGTTTTAATCTCTTACCTGAAGAACCACTAGCAGCCCCTTCTTTTGGTTCTAATTCTAAATAATTGTGATCAATAAATTTATTTAATGTTTTAATTTCTTTATTGTCAAACTGTGGCGGCCAAATCCAATACCTAAGAGCACTCATATTTTTGTATACCAAGATGCTACAGTGTACCTTGTTCCCTCTGTAATTTGTTTAACACCATGATAACGTTCATTACCATTAAATAAAAGTATTCTACCTGTCACTGGTTGTATAGAAGTCTCATCTTCAAAATGTGTTTGTCCACCTTGATAGTCGTGATTAAGATATACAATAGAAGCCAGTGTTGTTTCTCTTACGGCATAGTCTGTATGCATTCTGTGTCTTGCACCTTCAGGCCATTTAACTAAATTAGAATAGTTTACTTTAGAATTATTTATTTCTTTTGATAGCACATTCATTTTCTTTCTTAGTGTTAACACAACAGGTTCTTTAAGGATATCTAAGCTAACACAAAATGTATCCTCATGTTGCCACATATTTTTCTTATGTTTTTTATGCAACTTAATTAATTGCTTGCATTCTTTTTCAGTAATAAAATTATCTATTATACTAATCCTGTTCATCGCAATCTAAATCAAAAGAAATAACCACTCGGTCTTTGTCTAACAGGTTTGGATTAACATAATGCAAGAGGTGTCCTGGAAAAATTACTAGTGTACCTTCTTCACATTCTATTTGTGTAAGTTTAGTTTGCTTACTCATTTCATCAGACCAAGGCGCTATGTAAGTTGCTGTTTCTTGTTTCTTATCTAAATCAAGATATAAAATACCTGTATACATTGACTTGCCATGATGGTGTGCAACTTGGTAATCACCTTTTTTATAGTTTATTACCCATGAGTCAGTTATGTATAATTTTTTAAAATTACATTCTGTTCCAAATAAATGAAGTTCGTCTGCAAAAATTTCGTACAACTTATCTGTTAATCCTAAAGAAGATGTACCAAATCTTGTTGTAGAAAAAGAAGTATTCGGTCTTCTGTAGTATTTAAAATCTTTTACATATTTTTTAATCTTGGTTTTTTTCTTTTTCCAGTCTTTTACTTTCGTAGTAAAAGCGTCTATTGAAAATAAAGTTTGTATCATTTCTCCTCCTCTATTGTGTATATACAAATTATTCTTACCTCGTCGTCTTCTCCAGGAGAACCAGCAGCATGATAGTTTTCACCAGGAAATATGTTGTACTTACCCTCGTCAGCTTTCATTTCTTTAATTATTGTCTTTGCCACATAGGGCTCATATCTATCTTTGTTACTTACAGCAGGATTTGTTTTAGATGTTTCTTGAAACAAAAAAGTAGAGCCTTTACTAAATTTATTACAATATATTATTATATCGATATGGGGAAACGTGTGGTCAAAATGTGGATTAGAATATTCTTTCTTAAAATAAGTTGTTAAATTAAGAGCGCCTCTCAATATTCTTTTAATTTTTATTTTATGCTTCTTACAAATTTTTTCTATTATACCTGTAAAAAAAGGATACAGATCTGAGTTTACTTTAAAACCTGTATTATTCTCATAGTCGTAACGAGGCAATAAAATATGACTTAGACACGGATAATTTTTTTGAAAGCCGTACACAGGTTCTGGATAATAGTACCAAGGAAAATTATTATTATTAACAACTTGTTGTTTAATAATTTTTAAATCTGCTTTAGAGATATAGCCTTCTTTTACTTGAACCATTGTTTATATATTTCTTTGGGATATTTTAAATGATTTGTGTCATCGTATGCAACATTAGTATTTGGACCATGAGCATCAACGTAATGCATAAATACCTGACAACATGTTTCTCCTTTGTAAGGTTCTCTCCAATGTTCGTACTTAGGTCCTTCATAGAATATACAGTCACCCGACTTTGCACTATAAGGTTTGCCATCCATAAAAATAGGCCACTCTAGATCTTGCCATATATTTAACGTTAGAGATATTTCACATGCTGGTCTATCTGTATGTTTTGGAAGAGCTTGACCATTATAGTACATACGTGTGTAACTATAGGTTGGAAGAAGTTCTTTATTAAATGCTTTTTCTACTATGTGTTTTTTTGAACATAAAAAATAATCGGCAACAGGATCACCATATATAACACGAGCCCCTTCAATCATAGGACATGGTCTAGGTCTTGTATCCGTTTTTTTAAAAAAACAAAACTCAAAATACTCCCTCACATTTTCAAGTTCTTCTTTTGACAAAAAATTTTTATGTACTTTTATCATTTCCAAGGAGGTCCTAACGACCAGTTAACCAAAGAGTATCTCGTGCCTTTTGTTACAGGTGATACTTTGTGCCATACAAAACTAGGAAAGACTAAAATGCTTCCTTGTTTTTTAGACTCTGGGACTTTGGTTGGTCTTCTGTCTTTGTCGGGCCCATGAAAGGCAAAGTAAAAATCACCGCCTTCATACTTTTTGTGGTCCGTTAAGTTCATGACTAGAGATAGCTTTCTAATCTTACCTGTGTATTCTTTAAAAGTGTTTGTACCATATGGCTCTTCTAGGGCATCTATATGCCAATCGTAGTGTTGATTTTTTGTATATTTAGTAAGTTGAACATGTTCGTTCCACACTATATCAGCATTCCAACTAGCTTGTTCATTAGCTGCGTTTATAAAAGGAGTTATTATTTCATACAACCACGGTGTGTTATCAAAGCAAACATCTGATTGTCTTTTCTTTTTATCTAATCTATCATCTTTACCTATTTTACCTAATTTAGGTTTTTTAAAAAGTTTAATTATTCTTTCACATGTTGATGAATCTATTACAGATTCAAAAAGCCAATACTCAAAATTATTTATCATATGTTAAAACTGTATACTATCCTCTCTGAATTAGATTTACTTGGTGTTACGTAGTGATCAACCCAAGCCGGCCAAATTAAAAGCTGTCCAGTTTTAGGTGTAATAAAAAAATCCTTTGAATTATAGCTATTATATTCTCTATAGTGTGTAGCATAATTATTCATTTCGGCCTGTGTATTAAAAACTAAATTGCCAGAATCATCATCACACTTAACATAATACACTCCTGAAAAAACATAGGGTGGATGTTTGTGTGGTTTGTTAAAGTCACCCTTTTTATTTATAATAAACCAACTGTTATGTATCAGTGTTTCACCAACAATATTAAAATCTTTTCTTAAAGTTCGTTTAACAAAGTTATTTATTTTTTCGTTTAAGTCATCAACACAACTAGGAAATGGGTCAAAGTAATAAGGACTATGCCAGCCCCCATAATTTGAAGCAACTACATCGTGTTCCTCTTTCGGTATTTTATTTAAGTATTTAATTATTTTTTTGTTATCAATACCTTTTAGATCTGTAGCATACAAATCTGTTTGAAACATAGTTATCTGTTCATGAGTTTTTTTATCCATAGCAATACCATCCTGTTATTATGTACTTAGTTTCAGTAGTAGATATTTGACCCTTGTGAGTGTGTGTCCAAGCAGCTGGCCAAATTAATGTATCTCCTTTCTTGCATTTAAAAGTCTTGTTTTGATAATAAAACATAGTTCCCGCTGCTTTACAAGTATTTAAATATGTCATAAAAACTAAATGCCTTTCATTTAGTTCACCATTGTTTTCATAATGCCATTGTTTAAAACCACCACCGGGATTATATTTTTGAATATTACAACCATTTAAATTATATCTAGATTGATCAACATCTGAATATATATATTTCTTTTTATATTTATTTAAACAAAAAGACAGTTCTTCAAAATATTCTTTTAACAAAGGTGTAAGTCCGTCCGCACCATTTATTGCTATGTCAATAGAATCCTTTTTATCTTTTGCTACATCCCCTTTTCCTATGATACCGTTTACATGTCTCGTTTTATTTTTATAAAAATATTTAACTACCTTATCGCAAACGTCTTCTTCTATATTATATCTACCTATGAAGTTTTCCATTAATTTACTTTTTCAATACTAAAATTAAAAGACAATGCTATCCTTCTTTTTTGGCTATAGTTCCTGCTTACAAAATGTTCTAAGTGAGAAGGAAACAAAATAAACTTTCCTACCTCTGGTTTAATCTTCCATCTAGAATAATTAACTCCATCTTTTTTGTATTGAAAACAGAAGTACCCTGATTTCTCATCGCACTGTAAATAATAAACGCCAGAGTAATCAGGACTTAGAGTCATGTTTTCTCTGACTAAATGATCGTGCACATTTGTGCTGTGGTTAGGTAAATGTATTTGTGACCAAAACCTGGTTACTACAAAACTTTGATTAAGTTGTTTTGTGATGCCTACAAATATTTTTTGTAATTCATCATGCATAGGAAAAACAATGTCTTCGTGAACTGAGTCTGTTTCTTCAGGTGAAGCGGGTTCCCCTTCTTTAAGTATATGGGTAATTAATTTTTTATTATTTATTTTTTTTAAATAACCATAATTAAAAGATAGTTCTTGTAATATTATTTTATCCACAATATCCTTTCGGCCAAAAAGGAAAACTAATAGATAGTCTTTTACTTAAAGGCACACATTCATGTTTATATTTAAATGGTATGTATAACATGTCACCTGGTTCTAAAACCGTGTCACAAAAATTATCAACAATCCATCTTGATTTTCCTTTCTGTTGTACAATTAGATTGTGTGCATAATCCAAATGTTTACCAAAAGAACATGCCTCTTTTTTAAAAGAAGCGTATATGTGAGCATCCCAATTGCTGTATTGAAACAGCTTGTTTTTATCTACGTATTTTTTAATTAAACTACAATCAAGATATTTTAAACAATTGCTAATAATAATTGATTTATTTTTATAATTGTTTTTACCAAATCTTTTTTCTTTATTTTCTAATATCACTTCAAAATCTTTCTCATCACAATCTTTAATGATGTTGTCTAATTTTTTCCAAGTTATAAAATTTTTTATAAAGTTTCTTTCTATAAAAGGCATTCTAAACACCTTTTATCATGTTTTATTTTTATATCAATATTAAACTGTATCCCAAGCTAATGTAGCAGGGTTCCATACATATTCCACTACATTAGTGGTTGTATTTAAACCATTCCATTTTTGACCTGCTTCATCCCATTCAGAAACCACATAGACGTCTCCAACATAATTTGTATTGGGTGTTGTTACGGGTGCAATCCATCGATAATCGCTGTTTAAAGTCCAAGAAGTATAAGGTCTTGGGTCGTAATAAGCAACATTGCTTGGATCCCATGTTCCACCTATTCTTGCGTAATTATATCTTGTAGATGCATCCGTTGCATTTTCAAATGTTTCAGCAACTACCGCAGTTGGGTTTGCTATTATAGTTCTAACTTTTGAAATTCCATCTGCTTCATCAGTAGCGTCTACTACCATTACGTTTGTAACGATATTAGAACCATCCATTATTGCAAATATTTTATCAGCCATTATTGAAATTTAACCTTTACTACAGCAAATCCAGTTCCACCAGTAGAGCCGGGACCTTTACCTTGGCCACCGCCACCTCCGCCACCGCCGAGGTTATTAGTTCCTGGTTGTCCTGTATGTGGGTTAGATGGTCCACTTCCACCTCCGCCGTTTCCGCCTGAAGATGTTCCACCCCAAGATCCGCCGCCACCGCCGCCTGATCTCGTTGTTCCTGTAATTTGATCTGCTCTTCCATTTCCACCGCTTCCTCCGATACCACCTGGTCTTGAAGGTCCTGGTTGTCCGCCGTTACCAGCTCCGCCACCACCTGAACCGTGGTGAGAATATTGTCCTGATCCTCCAGAATTTCCATGTCCGTAAGTTCCTGAGTTTCCTGGTTGTGATGGTTGAGTACCATTACCACCGTTGTAAGAGTTTCCTCCGCCGGATCCACCACCAGATCCACCATCATCGGAACCTTGACTCCATCCAGCTCCTCCGCCACCGCCTTTAGCAGTTAACAAAGAACCCATAGTTGAGTCGCCTCCGACTCCTCCGCCTGGTCCTGATCCGCCGCCAGCAGATCCACCAGAGCCTATTCCAATATTGTAAGTATCTTTTGCAACAGTAAGCATAGCATTACCCATGTCTATTTGGCCTCCACCGCCGCCTCCGCCGCCGTGTTCGCCACCGCCG
>CAACVF010000037.1_pt2 | contig 21968 bp, 25 predicted proteins | sample 2381781 | NCBI WGS metagenome assembly CAACVF01 (sample SAMEA5211967, study PRJEB30684) | marine metagenome | biome: Marine; feature: Epipelagic; material: Water | collected 2015-10-15 | depth 60 m | reverse complement strand
TCCCCTCCCCTCTCCCCCCCCCTTCCGTTTATATTCCTGCTTTCGCCCTCTGCTTTTGCCCTTGCTGTAGTGCAACATAGGATTAAAATCTTCATCTATCTTTTGCTGCAGTGCAACATAAATACCCTATTGTGTGGTTGTCCATCACCTTGGACTCCACTTGGACACCAGTTTGATGTCAAGCCCAGCTATAGCCCTGAAGGTGGACGGGGTCAGACCCGCACTGGACGGGGTAGCTTTCCTCTGGTGGCCGTCATTCCCCTTGTTCTAACTATACTATTCTATACTGTCCTAACTGGACTATCTATTTATAGTTTATTAATACTTAATTATCTTTTCTTACCTTGACCTGTCAAATATGTAGAATAATGCATGTTTATATAAAGAGACTCCCCTATCTATCGTCCACCCGTCCTCCTTGGTTGTTTCGCGTGTCCTCCTTGGTTGTTCTTCCCTTAAACCTTAAATCCTATTCGTTGTCCTGCTCTCTATTCTAAAACTAAATTAATTATTTTCTTGACGTTTGTTATGTATAAAAGTAGTATTCTATACACAATCAAACTGAAAGGATAAACAAATGGATAAGCAAACCGCAGTGAACAAACTCAAATCAAACCGCACAATAAACACTGACATGATACCCGCTCTTGATATCACCTTTGAACAATGGCTTAGAGTAGCACAATACAATGAGAAGTCTTTTCAACTATGTATTGACCGATTGATAGCAAGAGAAGAAAAGAAATTAAAACTCACACAAGGATAATCAAAATGAATAAACAAGAAGTAAACCAAGAAACCAAATCACTTATGCTTAGCTGGTTAAAAGCAGCTAACACCGAGTTTGATAAACTTATGGGCACGTTTTATCTTGACGATGTAAGCCTTGCTCTTTCCCATATGGACAAGTTTGAAAGCGCACACGACAGGCTCTTTGCTGGTCTACATGACCTTGGTGTATACATCGATGCGTCAAGCTATCAAGAGTTCTTTTCAGATGAGATAGAAGACGGGATACTATACCGAATTGAAACGGCTATCAATGAAGCCAAAGAACAATTGGAACAACTCATTGACAACGGTTTTGCAAATGATGGCATGGAGGAGGAAGCACAAAATGAAATAGAGAATGAAGTCCTACCCGGCTTAACCTATGTTTTAGATGAAATCCCTTTCACAATTGAAAACGTAAAAGAACTATCAACAAAATAAAACACACACAAGGATAATCAAAATGACCACAAAAGAACAATTGAAAAATGAATTGTTATTCGACTTGGAAGCTTTAGAAATAGAGATAACCGAAGAAGCCATAATAAAATTGGCAAGCTTATATTATTCATTTGGAAACACACGATACTCCATTTTCTTAGCAATGGGATAACAACATGAAAACAAAAGATATTTTTCAAGTGATTGAAAACATGCAAGCGAGAGAAGAATGGCCATGGGGATTTTTTTGTGAAGACGGCACAGTATACGATAAGCCCCCTGAAAATAAAACAATGCGATGCAAACGTGTTCACCCTGAAAAGCTAAAAAAATTATTGAATAACCAACCAACAAAATAAAACACACACAAGGATAATCAAATGTACAAATTACAAATCACAACCAACAACCACGACAGAGAATTCAAATATCAATACGAGGTGCCCACAGAGGTACTCGACTGGTACGACTGGCTTGACGATTGTAGCAAAACAGATGGGTGGATATGCTATAAGGGGCACTGGTCCCACGTATCAGACTACATGAGAACCCCACAGGGTACGCAAGAGTTTAACTTTTGGGATGGGTATAAAGCAGATTGTATGTCATCAGGTACACTCATCAAACTTAACGATGAAGATGGAACCTATCGCATAGGATGGTTTGTTAGTGTCTCAGAATAGTTACACTGACGAGTCCTCATAGGACGAAACTACCCTCGGGTAGTCTGTAACTCACACAAAAGGATAAACAAATGCCATACAGTAACCAACTACCAACACGTATAACGAGAGAATTAACACAACATATCAATCAATCAATAGGTGATTATGATTATGAACGGTTGCAAAATAATTACGGGTGTATTCGTATTGGTTTACATACCGCTTTATTTAATGAATGCTACTACATCATAGGGACATATCAGTGTAAGCAATGGCTAAGGGACTGCGTATTCGAAGCGCAATCCATGGTAACAGAATATCACAAAGATAACTTCGGTGAACTAACCCAAGCATCCATCTTGCATGACCCTGAAAGACTCGCCAGCATGGTAGCCTATATCATAGGTGAGGAGTTAATTAATGATATGCATGACGACGATTTTAACAGCATGACAAATTACCCAGAAGAAGAGAGCGAAGAAGAGAGCGAAGAAGAACCCGAAGAGGAGGAAGCATAATGATAAAGATAAAACTACACAACCCACACCACAACACCGCCATATCTCTACATATTAAGAGCCACAAGAAAGGGCTCGCTATAGGTGGAACATCCACAGAGATAGCTACACCATCACAAGGTCAGAAAGAAAAGATACAGACTCTTTGCAAAGGTGACAAGGATTGTCAATGCCTTTACATGATAGCCCAAAAAGCTGAGGTTAACGGGGTGCGCTATCCCGTTAGTTTGAACAGCAAAACAATTACTATATATAAATAACACACACAAGGATAGAACAATGATTATCAACCAACTACAAGATATCTTTATCTGGATGTCAGGCCTTTTAATCTGGATGATAGCGGCCCATCTTTATCTTAGGCTATGCCTTTTGATAGCAGGATGTTAGTCGACCATTGCGCTACGCTTTACTACATGGGCACGATAGAAGAGCATAGCAAAAGTGAAAGCGTCGAGTTCTCCAAACGCAAGGTAACTCCCTGCTTATCAGAGATAAACGCAACAACGAAAAGCAAGCACAAACTGTGGATAACATCACACAATAGCGCATGCTCTTGCCCAGCGTTTCAATATAGGAGCGCAAATCACACAACATGCAAACACATAGTAGCCCTATCAAGGGCATACTTAGAGCATAGGGGATACTTCAAATGCGTAAAGACAAAATGAAATACAAAAGAAACAGATACGATAAATCCACACTAAGAGAAAGATTTGAAGTCTATCTTTTGTGTGCAAATGACGGCAAAGGAAACGACATCACAACTGGGCAACCGCTAAAAACATTTGAACAGTGGATAAAATCATAACACACAGGATACTTCAATGAACAAAGACAAAATGAAAATCATCTATGAGCATGGGCAAATGGATGTAACCAATGTTTTAAAAAAATGCAATGGTGACAAAAACGAAGCCCACATCACTATAGAAAAGGCTATCAAGAGATACATTGATAGTGAGATACGCATCACCATTCACACAATGAAAGAACTAGGTGAAACAATCAGGTCCCTATCATTAACCCTAGAAGAATTACTCGCAGCAAAGCAACATGATACCAAAGAACAATTGGAGCTATATGAGATTAGAACATGGCTGACCATTAACGAGGTAAAAGAATGGCAATCGTTCATCGCCTCGCAAGAGGCAAGGCCAGTAAACCCCTTTGATGCTACAACTGACGTACCATTTTAACCCCACACTAAAGGAGAAGAACAATGAAAATAAACACAAATCAAATCATAGCATTGCATTCACTAATGAAGGGAAGCCTTCGACAGATAGAAGCCTCACTTGTAGAGGCCAGCTATTTGCATACACAATTAACAGAGGCTCTCAAAAAAACCTTTATCCCGTCAATGACTGACGAGATTAACCAGTACGAAGAGGCGAGCGACATACGCACACTATCACCCACATTACATCCTCAAAAGTACCAGGCTATGGTAGACCTCGAAGATAACATTGAGGAGTTTACCAAGAATAGAAAGGACGGTATAGAAAGATACATACATCGTTCTTTAGATGAGGTTCGATTGTGGAAAAGCATTGTTGAAAGCTCAATATCAGAGGTGACAAAATGAGACGTTGCCCTTTATGCCTTGGAAAGAAACACTATCGAAAACCATTCACAGATGTGTTCATCGATTGCGATTGGTGTATTAAATCAAATGCACAAAATCATATTGAAGAGAAAAGACAGGCTATTGACGATGAGATTGACCAGCAAATCGATAGGTTGCAAGCCATCATCGAACACTTCGGAGAAACAAAGGAGGACTATAAGAATGTAATGAATGCAATTTTTTTGGAGAGAATAGAATATCAATCAATATCATGGGCGGATATTGCACACTATAAAAACGTTCGATGGGAATGCTACCACTCTGCTATGTCTTGGTTGATAGATGAAACACAAATAACAAACAATGGAGAAACACAATGAACAACGATATGAACCACAACGAAACAATGGATTTTCTACACAGCAATGGCTTCCTCTTGAACATGAGAGGTAACGATTTTGTTCTTTACAAAGGGTTGCTTTCCCTTGCACACATTAAGGGACTGCAATCAATAGAAACGGATATGGTTAGCATTGATATGGATAGGGGCCTTGTCATACACAAGGCTATCGTAACAATGAAAGATGGTACCGTCTTTCATGGCTATGGTGATGCCAGCAACAAGAGCGTATCCAAGAACATAGGCCCCCATCTTCTCAGGATGAGTGAAACACGAGCTAAGGCACGTGCTTTGCGCGATGCTGTTAACATAGGGTTGTGTTCAACTTGCGAATTGGGAGATTAAAATGAATGATAAAATCTATCCACTACGCATTGACGCAGAACTATACAAACGATTAAAAATTAAATGCGTCCAAAAAGACGTATCAATTAAGGCTGCTCTTGAGGCTGCTATCAAATCATATCTAAAGAAATAGAATTAAAAAAACCGTTACCTTGCGCTAAAGGTAACGGTTACACACTAAGGATAGACAAACAACGAGCTATCAAAGGGGTTGTATCATGGGGATTTATGGGAAGCAATTAAATTATGAGGATTGGGGACTACCTGTCTCTATTCATCCAGCACCTTGCAAGGGTTGGGAAGTCACAAATAATTTAGAGAATGCAATAATAAGGAGGAGAGCATCTGCTAAGAAACTCTTTGCATATTGTTTATCATCCAGCAATTTAAAAAAACATGAAGAACAAAAAGGCAACGGTAGAATAAAAACAGAGGAATGGGGTAAGCGGGATATCAAACTATGGACTCCTTGCGTATGGACTGAGCTTAAGGGCAATAGAAGAATGGAGAAGATAGCTACCATTCATGCCTATGTTATCGATGCAGACGGTGTAAGCTCTGATAAGAAAGATGAGATACTGACACGTTTAAAGGGCTACACTTACAATGCTCATTCTACATTCAGCGAAGGAGCAAGGCATAAGCCAGGCCATTGCTTCAGGGTTGTTATACCCCTTAGCAGGCCAGCAACAAAGAACGAATGGACTACGCTATGGAGAAACATAACGGATACCATTTGTCCAGAGAATGATGAGGCAACAAAAGACCCATCACGCTTCTGGTATCTACACAGCTACAGGGTAGACAGGAAAGAACAGGTTTGGAATGTATGCAATAGTGGAGCGACTATCGATGTTGATAAGGCCATTGCATTGCAACAAAAGAGAATAGAGTTTGATGCTCCTTCACGTAGCAATGACAGCCCACAACCCCATAACGAGGGTGGCAAATACAAAATCATGAACGTGAACCCTGAGCGGATTAAGATACAAATTGTTCCACAAGGAACAGTCTATACGTTTAAGCAAATCATTGACGATTGGACTGAGATAACCAAATCGTATGGCATGGCTCGCAATGGTTTAAATGTTCTTTGTCCCTACAACGGTACGTCAAGAGGAAGCGCATTCATTACCAGAAAGATGGGAATGGTATCTAATTATCCTGTCTTCACGTTAAGCTCTAACGCTATGCGCACCCATTACAAGAGCGTTACCAGTAGTCATGGCGTTATCGTTCACTATAAAACAGGATTGCCCATCATTGATAGGGGTAACTGTACCCGACATCTTCATGCACAATACCCTGATTTATGGATGGATACCCGTACAGCTACAGCATACAGGGGTGATAGCAAAATGGAAGACTGGGACATCGATGGTCTAGGTGTAAAGGTTACACAAGAGCTTAATCCTATGGCTGCATGCATTGGCAACAAGGTGTTCTTTCGTTCCTACATGGCTGCTGCTGCTATGAATGGTAGAGACCCACTACTTGAAAAGTTAAATGCATTACCCAAATGGTCACCTGAAACAGATGTAAATAGGTTGGAAGACTTCTTCATCAAATACCTGAAGGTAGAGGATACCCCCATCAATCGCGTATACAGTAAGAAGTTCTTTATAGGTGCGCTTGCAAGGGCTTATCATTGGGGCTGTAAGCTTGACACTGCGCTTATCCTGAAGGGTGAACAAGGTATAAAGAAGTCGTCGATATGGGAAGCGTTAGCTATGGGTTGCTTCGTCGATGAGAAGATAGATATCAATGACAAGGATGGTAAAGCCAAGTTAAGACAGGGTTGGATTATAGAACTTGCAGAACTATCCGCTGTTAAAGGCAAGCAAATAGAGGATATTCGCCACTTCATTACACTAAAGGCGGATTTATACCGCGAACCATTTGGATACAAAAATGAGTACCATTTGAGACGCTGTGTGTTGGTTGGTTCTACCAATGAAGATGACTTCCTATTGGACCCGAAGGGTAGCCGTAGATTTTGGGTCATGGAAAGTATGGCTAAAGAATATGAGGAGACTTGTGATATTGATGACATCATCGATATTGTTCCCATGCTATGGGCAGAGGCCAAATATTATTTGGAACAAGGAACAACTATCAGAGAAGATGGGACACCTAAGTTTGCTCCCTATCTCTATTGGTTAACACAAGAGGAGTTTGAATTGAGTAAGGCTAAGAATGAAGAATACAAACCTATTGATACCCATGAAGACCTTGTTGCTAAGTGGCTACATGCAAGGCAAGGAACAAAGATTACAGTGCTGGATGTTATCAATGGAGCATACAATCCAGAGAACACGAAGTTAAAACCTCGTTCATGGACTGGACATATACCACAAATCCTCAATGCTCTTGGATGCATTAAGGGTAGAAGGGTACGCATTAATGGTAGTAGGACATCACAATGGGAAGTTCCTATGTGGGACGAACTAAAGAAACATACTGCCCAAAAGAATGAAGAGGACAAAGAAGGAATGGATGAATACTACAGGTTTAAAGGATGATTTTATATCTATCTATTCCTGTACCACCAGCACCAAGACCACGAGTTACACGAAGAGGTATATCATTCTACCCCAAAGTGTATAGAGACTTTAAAACAAACGCAAAGAAAGCTTTGGCTGCACAATGGGAAGATGAACCCTTATGTAAACCATTGTCATTAGAGATACTTGTTCTTCAAAAAAAACCGAAAAGCAGAATAAGAAAAGCTACAGCTAACCAAAGACTTCCAAGAGCTAACACCAGAGGAGATTTAGATAATCTTTTGAAGAGCATTCTGGATGTAATGGAGGATGCGCAAATCTTTACGAACGATAATATTATTTACTCTATAAAAATAGAGGGTTGGTTTGCTGCTGAAAATGAAGAACCATTAACAACTATTAAATTGCATATATGAAAAGTTTGCATTATATTGATTTAGCCGGACTAAATCCGGTTTTAAACTATTTTGTTTAGAGTCAATTACAGAAGGCAGGCAATTAAGCCTGTCCTTTTTTTTGTGGAAACTCTATCATTTGCAATCCATCCATTACAATTGTTTCATAAGGTATGTTTCTGTAGGTTTCTATTCCTCTACACAACCAAATGAATGTAATCAAATTGGGTATACATCTACCCTGACGATAGGATGTTAAATAGTTTTTGTGGATACCTGATATCGTACAAACCTTAGAAGCATCGCCATGGTTAGGTAGGTATTTGTTAAGAAACTGAACCAAGCCAGTCCTCTAACTTAACTATCATGTTCTTACCTGGGCATGCTGTTTTACCTACTGCTCTATGCCATGTTACATCGTCATAAGATAGTTTGTACTTGAACAATAGATATTGAATAATACACTTGAGCAAGGTCCATTGTATATTAGAAGGGTGCTCATGCTCAAAGTTCCCTGTTACGCATATCCCAATAGTCCCTCTATTATGACCTTTGGCATGAGCACCAATCTTATTCTCTTCTCTACCAGTAGAGATTTTACCATTGCCTTCTATAATCCAATGGTATCCTATGTCATTCCAACCTCTATCAATATGCCAACCTCGTATACGCTCTCGACTCGTGGTATCTCTTGGTGATGCACTATGATGAACTACAACTTTAGTTATTTTGGTTTGATTGCCCATAGGGGTCCTATGTAAAAATGTGCTATTGAGTTATCGGGTTAGGTTAGATTGATATAGTTACCCAATAGCACGTTAATGTTATTTCTTTTCTTCCACAAACTGACCTACAATTTCCATTGCAAGAGCCATTAAATCATTTGCTAATTCAGTAGCTTCTCTTTTATCATAGCCACCTTTGCGATACTTCCAGAGTTTCCATATTAATCGCCAAAGGTCATCTACAATGTCAATATCAACTTTCATGGTCTTACCTGTATAATTATAGTTTGAAGTTTTTTATGTGGACTGTGCTTTCTTCTCTTTTTCTTTAAGCACTTCATCCATTGTTCACAAGTATATTTTTTAGATTTTTTAGTATCGCCTACAAGTTTCTTAGCCTTTTCTTTTAAATCATTTTCCATCTCTACCCTCTAAGAAGCCCTTCATGGAAGAAACGTCATCTGATAACTTATCGATTTTGTTACCTAAAGATGCCATCCATGTTCCCCATACTTCCCTATCAGCATCATGCGATATAATGATTTTCTCAAACTGCTCTAAATGGCGATTTATTGCACCTTGTATCATGGGGATAATGTAACGCTTAAGAAGAACATAAACTCCATACAATACTACAAATACAGTAACCAAACCACCCATAGGCCCCATCATTAAATCTAAAATCTCAAACGATGTTGGTGTTGGTAATGGTTGTTGTTCCATTATCCCTCCAATGCGGTTATACGAGTTTCTAATTCTTGGATGCCCTTAACAAGAATTGCAATTAAACTTGAATACGAAACGTGTTTCAAATTATCAGGCATAACGTCGGTTGTTTCCGGACCTGTATAAATTACATCAGGAAAAATCTGTTCTAATTCTTGCGCTATAAACCCAAAATCATGGTTAGATGTTCGTGTTGGGTCTGTGTTTTTAATCGGGTCTTTCCAATCAAATTCTACTGGATTTAATGATTTAATTTTATCAATAATAGTAGGCAATGTTACAACATTTTCTTTTATTCTTTCATCACTAACTGTACCAACAGTGCCACCAGTAACCTTTACATTACCGTTAGAGTCAATTTGTAAACTTTCTAAATTAGATGTGTTGTTCGCTTTCCCTTGTGTAATTGTAAAGGTTCCACGGTCATTATTGCTAACGTCACCTCTAATTATAATTCTACCACCATCTTTAGAATTGTATGCTGTAGGTATATAATCAAAAAACATACCAGCAAAAACATTTGTACCACCACCTAATTCTGTACCATTAGCTGCACCTTGTATCATTAAAGAACCATTAGGTACGACAACATGTTGCCCTTGATTTAATCTAAGAGCTTCTAAAGGTGTTGTGCTGCTTGCTTCACCAGTATAAAAAGAAAGCATACCAGGCATATCGTTATTGCCTGGTGTACCATAATCAATTTTGCTTACAATTCTGGCTGCCATGTGGCTTTCATCGCCATCAGAACCCTTAAATGTAATTTCGCCTAAGATGTCACCAGGTTGAACAACAGTATGTGAACCATCAGTAGCATTGCGAGATTTGGCAAAAATAACCTCTGCCCCTATTGCATCAGCAGAGTTTCTACCCAAGGCTATGTTACCATCTTGCACGTTAAACATGTGGTCAGTCAGTTTATTTGCAGTGTTACCACCAATAAACATTTTGTTTTCACCACTATTGATATACATAAAATAGGCTGCGCTTGCTGCTTCAATGCGAAAATCTACATCGTCCCCGCCTTCAAAAAATACACAAGTGTTTTGAGTATCTTCTTTAAGCTTAATCATGTTTACATCACCAGCTATCAAATTGATTTGGTCTAATGTAAACTGTAGTTTTGTGTTGGTATCACCTGTATGATACATAAACTCAGAAGCATAAAGAGCAGCACCTGACGTTATGCTACCAGTAGTTACTAAATCACCTGTAACATTTAAAGCAGAACCATCGAATGTAAGATTGGCTTCTCCATTCAATGCAGTTTCAGAACTAAACGTTGTTATTCTATTATTGGCTCCATTTGCTACAGCAGTAACAGCACCACCACCACCACCAGCAAAAGCAGAACCACCACTATTAAATACGCTTCCCATAAATCACCCTACCGTTGCTGTGACATTTGTAACTGTACAGGTACCAGCATCTGTTTTTAACCAAACATAAATAGGTTCAATGGAAACCCTTATACCTATATCTACTTGTAGAATTGAACCACCTTTAGTAGCCGTAGCTTTTCCTACTGTAATATCTGATACAGTATCGGGTATTAATGGTTTTTCACCTGCACTATCGCTGGTTACACCAATAGTTATTTTGGTTGCAGATGAGATACTAATAACATCTACATAAACGCCTGTAAGGTACGCATTTATTGACCTAAAACCGCTTGTTCTACCGTTGCCTGTAATAGCAAAAGCAGTCCATCCTGTGTGGTTAATACCTGTGTTATCACCTGTGTATAAATACGATGATATACCTCTAACTGTTGTGGTCGCCATGTTTACTCCCTATGTTGATATTCATATCATTTATTTTGGTGCTTGGCTTCTTATGCCTGCTTCTTTTCTTTTTTGCATTCTTTTAATGTTATCTTCAGGGTTAGTATATCCAAGAGGCGTTTTTACTGCTGCTTGAAACAATAACAATTCCTTAAAACCACCTTTAGCAGCATAAGGATATGGTTCATTACCATCAGGTATAGATTTTTTATATATTGCTGTTGATTTATATATATTATCGTCAATAAATCTTTTTACACCAATCATCATTAAGAATTGCTCGTCTCTTTTATAAGCCTTTTGTTCTTTTCTGGATTTAAACTTCCAATGTTGTGGGTATCCTTCTTCGTCTACTCTGGATGCTTTATTCTTTCTTCTCTTCTCAATGGGTACAGGAACAACATTATATCTTTCTTTAAACAAAGGCCATGCCCAATCAGGCATACCAGACACAATATAATTGTTTACATAAAATCCAGTTTTTGTTTCTTCTTCAGTAGCATTTCGGAACTCTTCTAACGCACCGTTTATTAAAGGAGTAAAAGGTTTTTTTTCTATAATACTTTTTGTAATTCTATCAAAAGCAGGACCACGTAAATCTGGCTGTACTAAAGATAATGCAAATGCAATACCTTCAGCCATTACTGCCATACTTTCAAAAGCAGGGACACCAAAACCACCAGTTACACCTTTTTTTCCTTCAAAATCTTTATTCATAGACCTAAATAATCTAGTAGAGTCATAATTACTTCCACTTATTTTTGCTTCTTCGTCATGAAACAATGTGTTCATTACTCTATATGAATGCAATAATTGTTTTGCTTTACCGGAAGCTACAGCATCAATAACAGAACGATAAGACTCTCTTTGAAACGACCAAAAGAATATTACCTGCCCTACTGTTCTTTCCCATTCCAAACCCTTTATCCCATTAACATCTGGTTTCATTGTTCTTGCTTTTTGGTAATCAAAAAGAGCATCCTTAGCTTCCCTTGCTGCTGCTGTTGGTTCTAATCCCCTCCTTATTCCGTTTCTGAATACCAACCTTCTAAAATAAGAATCAGTAAAATCAGCAAAGCGAGCCACATAGTTTCGGGCTGAGAATGGGGAAGCTCCATGTAAAAGTTTGAGAAAACCACTACCAGTATCCTTATTGTTGATAATTTCCATCAAATAACGAAGATTACTATTATCTAACTCTGCCCCTGCTTGGCTTGCCGCTAAAGGATATCTGCTTTCTAATTCATCCATTTGTTTTTTAGTCCATTTAAGCCCATTAACATCTGTAAACATTATATCATTTGGTTCTAACCTTCGAGCTAAATTGTATGCGCCCATTCCTAAGTCTTCAGCAGTTCCAACTACACCTCTTGTCATAGCCATTAAAAAAGGAGCAGATAAAAAGTTTAATCCTGCATACCTAAATGTTCCATACCCACCAAGCAAACCGCCTACTGTTATTTGCCGAGCACCATCAAATGCGTAACTTATAAAAAATCCAACCTTATTTACATCTCTACCGTTTAAAGCTTCTAATGATTTCCCAAAAGAGCCATTTGTCAGGTTTTCTGTTGCTTTTCTCCACGTTTCCGAAAACTCTTTACCAAACATTGCTTGTGCATTTATTTTATTGAATTCATTTATTCTTAAGCCAAGTGTATCTTCTAATACAGAAACAACATCATCAACCTGAAAAACATTAACACCCTTAGACTGTAAGTTGTTTATAATTTCATCACCAGCACGATAAATAGGATGCAATACATCTGAATCGTTTTTCATTGCTTCTATACGATTACTAATTGATTTTTGTATCTTACTTCCTTCACTTACATCGACTTCTTTTAGTCTTCTGTTCAATTCTTTTCTTGCTATAAACCATTCGTCGGCTGTTTTTTCAGGGCGTAGACCAACCTTTAATCTAAGTTGTAAACGTTCTTTCTTTTGTTTTTCAGCTAACTTCTTATAATCACGTTCTTTTACAGCCTTCCATTTTTCTTCTATTCCTTCCATTACGTTTGCTAATTCTTCACGTTTTGCTTTTAATTCAACCCCTTTTTGAGGCTTAGGAATACCAGCATCCTTGTAGAACTCCCAGCGTTTTATGTCTTTTCGTACTTTCTGGGCTGCTCTTGTTGCCTGTCTTGTTGTTAAATGTTGCTTGCGAAGCTCTTTTAGCTCTTTATTTCGTAGTAATGTCCGTTCTTTTTTAAGCTTAGGGTTTAACTTTTCACGAATACCAACTTCTTTATTGAAAATCACACGTTGTCTTTTCTTTGCTTCTTTATATGCAATAGACTCTGCTTTTTTAAATGCCTTTAATTCTGTTCTGTATTGTTTCATTTTTGAAGAGTAACTTTTAGGGTCTAAAAGAGGATTTAAACCCAAATCAATTCTTGCTTCGTTCATTACCCCAATGCGAGAAAATGCTCTGTCGCCTTTCCAATTTGCGTCCCAATCGCTAATTTCAGTTCTTATTCTGTCTTGCAAAGCGAATGCTTCATCTGTTGACTTGACTTCTTTAAAGTAATTTGTAATATATTTGTTGATAATTATATCGTCTAATAAATCCCACTTTTCTATAAACTTATGTAGGTTGTACCTATATAATTTGCTTTGCCATTTGTCAGGGTACTCTGCTTTTATTGTTGCCGTTTTTGTTTTTCTTTGACTTCTATGTAATTCCTCAATCTCATTTTCAAGCTGATTTATTTCTTTTGTTATTAAATCTTCAATCTTATCCGTTGCTTTTACTTCAAATGTATCTTCAATAATTCGTTTTAATTCTGCTCTTCTAACGTGTTCCTTACCAAGAAATGTTTCTTTATTATAAGCTCGTTCTCTTTTTCTAAGTTCTTTTTGTCGTGCTGCATACTCTTCTGGTGTCATTGCTTTAGGACGTGAAGGAAGCCCTAATTTCTCTTTTAATTCAATAGATTTTTCAGTAAGCCTTTCGTTCCTTTTCATTAACTCATCTGCTTGCCATTCATTTTCTTTTTGCTTTCTTGCAGCAGTTCTATTTTTCCTTTCTTCTCTTGATAAAGTATCAAGCTCATATTCTAAATCAAGTTGTTCTCTTCTTAGTGAATACACTGTATTTTGGTTTTTTAGTTCTGTTTTTCTATATGCTGTATCTTCATCAGTTAAAACTTTCATTTTGGCTTGAACTTGGCCCATACCCGTTTTGCGAGCTTCTGCTGACAAGTTAGGATTAATGCCTATTTTTTTCATTTCTTGCAGTTTTGCTTTTGCTATTTCTTCATCTGTAAATTTCTTTATTTGTTTTCTTTTTGCTGCATTTTTGATTTTAATAGGCTTAAATTGGTTTTTATATTCTGTCTCTCTTGCTGCTCGAACTTCACTTGAAATAGTATCAATCTCCAATTGTTTTTCAATCTTTGTTCGCTCTACTTTTATGATACTGTTTTCAATACCTTTTTCTAAACTGTTTAAAGCATTATCTATTCTTTTTGTATAAGTAGCGTTTGATTTAATTTCCTCTTTTATTGCATCTTTTAATCCTCCATATCCATCTTGCATAACTGCGCTTGATAACTTTTCAGTTACCTTATTCATAACTTCTGGTTTACCATAATGTATTTCTAAATTGTCAAATGCTTCTTTAGTATTGTTAATAAAAGATTTTATTTGTGGGTCTATATATTGTCCATCTTCAGTTCTAAACAATTGTTCTTCAACATCTTTAGAATCTTTTAAACCTGCCCGTATTTCTGTTTGTAAACCAGTAGATATATTACTACCTGCTTGGGAAGCTTCCCACTTAACGTTGTTGATTACGCTCGATTGTGTGTTGCCTATAATGTCTGTTTTTATCCAAGGGTTTTCTTCAAATAATCGTTGAATTTTGTTATCAAATTTTATACTTGCTCTTTTCTTTACGACTTGGGCAAGGATTAACTCTTCTATTGCATCTTCCCATACTGCATTAGAAGAAGCTTTTGTTAACGCTTTTAAAGGTTTAAAACGAGCTAAACCGCTTTCTCCTAAAGTTTTAGGATATTTTTCTCTTAGTTTTTGTATTCCTTTTAAAAATACATCTACAGTTAATGTTTCGTTTGATAATTCTTTAGATATATCAATAATATCAACTTCAAAATCTTGTGGTTTTAGCTTTGTTTCTTTAAAGAAATTCTTTAAAAAGTCATCAATAAACTCTCTTTTATGGCTTTTCCTAATGTCTAATGCAGCAATTAAATCATCAAACTCAACACCATCTTCAGCTTCTAATTTTACGATGGAGGCTTCATCCATAGTTTTTAATACAGGATGCATTTGTATAAACGGTCTTATTTTAGATGGTTCAAGTACTTCAAATTGATTTAAATAACGTTCATAAGGTTTCATGCTATCCCATAATGACCTTATTTCTTTTGTTATTTGACCTTCGTATTGTCTTTCAATTTTCATTAATACATCATTAAATATTACATTGCTTTTTGTATTTTTTGGGTACTTTTTTATTTCTCTAACCAAGTTATTGAACTCAATTCCTGTCATTTCTTTTAAATCATTTTTAAACTTGTAAAAGGGTAATGCTTCATCAATAAGTTCTGTGGGACGAAGTAACTGTTTTATTGCTGACATTTTAGTAACAAATCCTGTACCTTCACGAATGAAAGCCTTTGTACCAACATCATACCCAAGTTGTGAAGTGTATTTTACTGTTTGACCTACAGAGCCTTGTTTACGAAGTATTTTTTTAGCAACATTAGATTTTAAACTATCAGCTATTGTTAGATAATCTCGCATATTAAATGACCCATTATCCATCAATGTTTTAGCTATGTTTTTCCAAACTGGAGACTTACGAAACATTATAGGTCCAACCTCTTCAATTAAAGTATTAAGAACTTTTGTACTGTTGGGGCCAAATGATACATCACCATTCGTTGGTCCAGCAATGTCTATTGTTTCCATTTTATTTACATATTCGTCCATTGCTGATTTGACGTTTTTTTGAAACTTTGGATTAGAAGCTATGCGCTTATCAATAAGAAGGCTTTTCGTAAAAAATACAGCATCGTTAGGTGCCCTGCTGTATAATTTTTCAGATACCATATCTGCTATCACATCTTTTGATGCATCTTTAATTATTTGTGGGTCTTCTTTGGCTACTTTTGCAACTAATTCATCAACAAAATTATCAATAATAGCAGGAGTATCGTCTAGCTTAGATATTTGATTGCGTACTGATTGATTTAATGAATCACTTTTTAACAAATAACGAGTATAAACATTGTTTTTAAATGCTTCATCCCATGCTGTTGTGCTCAATTTTAAAATATCTTCACTACTAATTACACGCCCTATACGTTGCCCAAAAAACATTGCTTGTCGTATTGCATCGTCTGGTATTTCTTTAGCTGCTTGTTTTACTGCTTCGTCAAAAAATCCATTAACTTTTTTCAAATCTAATTTACCAGAAGCAAGAATTTCGCTTGATACTTTATGTGCAATACTTCCTTCAAATGTTCGTTTGTTTATTCTTTGTATTTCTTCTAACGACCTTGCCATTCTAATATCGGTTTGCAATTCTATTGAATTAGCTAATCTTGCTGCTACAGCATCACCAGCTTTCCTTCTTATTGTTTGTGGAGACGATAGAATATTAACCATGCCCGTATCAGTAACACGAACATCAAAAATATCTTTAATAGATAGTTTATCTATTTTTCCAGCTTCTAAAACTTTATTTGCTTGAGCAAGAGCAAACGTATTCTTAACACCTTTCCATGCATTTCTATTAATGGGTGACATTCCTAATGACGTTGATGTTTCAAAAACAAAATCAGCTTTTTCAATAATATCGTTTGTTGCCAATAATATTGCTTTTGTTCTGGGAGAAGGAGTATACTTTATTCCTTTTGATATCCCTCTTGCTATTCCCGCCCCTAACTTTGTTGTTTTTGTTGCGCCCAAACCAATTACAGAACTGCCACCTGTAAAAGGAGTCATAGCAATAAGAGCAGCATCTGGACCTACTGGGATAAATATATCAGAAGCAAAGGCTAAAGCACCAGTCCCATATATATATGCAGGTGAAGACTGTTGTTTAGGATAATACTTATTAAACTCCATAAACATAGGCATTGTTGCCACTGCTGCTGAATCTGCTTCTGGATTAGTTAAACCTCCTTGTTCTGGTGGTAACAAAATAGTGGGAGCTTCACGGCTTAATTCAAACATGCCAAAATCAGATGATGGTTTATTGGGGTCATCTGTTACTTTTGATATACTTCGTAAAGCTCTGACTGTACCCATACTTGCTAATAAAGTTAAATTTCTCATATATTGCACAAAAGGAGCTTCAACAACTGCACCACTTTCAGACAACCCACCTTCTCCTCTCGGGTCTACTGCATCTTTGCGCGCTTTTGCTACAGTCCATGCACCCAAAGCTATTTCTTTTCTTTTATTGATTTCTTTAAGTGTCGGATATTCTTTTAATTGTTCTGGCGTTGGTGTATTCTTTTCTGTAAATCCAGTAATTTCTTTAATAGTCCCTCTTCTTATGTTGGGTAATATTGATTTTGCATCATTTAAAAGACCCAACCTTTTCATTTCTTTTCTTTCTTCTTCCATTCTGTTTTTTAATCGTACTGAAGAAGTATTAAAATATGCTTGCAAAGGTGCATGTTCTTTTAATTTGGCCCGACCTTGTTTAGATGTATAAACAATTTGCCTATAGTTTTCGTATTCATCCCTTTCTTCAGGAGTCATTTTACGTCTGTTGCCTGTCTGGGAGTCTATTAAAGTAGAGGTATTCCAATCAATGCTTAAATCTACATTTTCATATTGTACAGATGGTTTACCACCAGGGTCTATTGCTTTAGGAAACTGTTCTCTATATTTCTTTAATGCCCGTGAGAAGACCTCTCCCCTGTCTAATTCAGGATAAAGAGTTTGTATGTTTAAAACTTCTGCCCGTATAAAACTTGCTTTATTTTCTAAACTTGGACCTTCGTATGATTTTTTAATTCCTAACTTTGCTCCAGCAACACGAGGAAGTTCTTGAACTTTTGCCAATTTAGATTGCAATAAAGTCAATTCTTTTCGATATTCTTTTACCTTTTCATCGTCTTCCGAACGAAACTTTAATCTTGTTTTTAATCGGTACCTTAATAGAGTAAATCTTTTCTCTAAATCATGGACCTGTTCTCTGGTTTTCTTTGTCTTTTCAGCAGTTAATTGTTCATAATTAATTCGTGCTGGTTCAAACACTTCAAAGCTTTTAAGTTCTTGTTCCCATGCTTTTCGTGTTGTTTCTATTTCTTGTTTTCTTTGTTCTAACTCTTCTATTTTTTGCTTGTAATCGGGTGCTTCTACACGATTTAAGAACTCTTCTTCAGCCGTTTTCCCTTCAGGTAACCGTTGATTATCCAACATATATTGTATAGTTAAATCTAAATTCTCTTGCTGCTTTTGTAGATTTTCTATATTCGTTACAATTTGTTCTTGAGAAGTAGACATTCTCTACTCCTGAGTACCAGTGGGTATTACCAATTTGTTTCCAATACTAATATTTGTACCTTTTATCTTATTTGCTTTTTGAATGGCTTCTACTGTAACTCCATATTTTTTTGCTATTCTTCCTAAATTTTGGCCTTTAACTACTATATGAGTTCTTTGTGCTGCTGGTGCTGCTGGTGCTGCTGGTGCTGCTGGTGCTGCTGGTGCTGCCGGTGCTTCTAAATTCTGTATTGCTTTTGCCCTTGCTTCTGTATTAAACCTTTGTTCTGCCCCTAAATCCTGTATTGCTTTTGCCCTTGTTTCTGTATTAAGCTTTTGTTCTGCCTTCTTTTGCATCTCTGGTGCTTTTGCTAATACTACATCCATAAATGAAGGATTTTCTATTGCTACTCCTTCAGATGCTAAACGTTGCAATGCTGATATTTCAGTAAGAAAAAGAGCTTGGTCATTTTTTGTTTTAAACAATTCTTCTGCTGCATCAACCATTTCTGTAGATTGTAATTCTTGTAATTGGTTTTTTGATAATGTTTGTATATATTTATTTGCTGCCTTAACTGCCTTTTTTCTTTTTTTGGTTAAACCTTTTCTAAAACCATAAGGTACTTTTTCTCCTTCTTTTTGACGTGAAAGCTGATTATATCGCTCCCATATCATAGGTTGGATTGCAAAAAATACACGTTCTCTTTCAGGTACTGAATTATAAAACTGTCCAAACTCAGGATTAGACTCGGCCTCAAACTGAGCCATTAACCTGTTCTTGTACAAACCACTGTCCATTTCTTTAATGTAGTTTTTAACTTGTCCAATCGGGGTTAACAGGTCTATTTGTGGAGCGCGTAGTATACTTTGTAAAGAGTTATCTATTCCAACAAATTTATTTTGTTGCTCTAATGCTCTTTGTTTTCTTTTTGCTTCAACATAACCAGCCTTATCCAACAATAAAGAAATATCTTTACCAACTAATCTGGGGTCTTCGTCTTGTAAAAGATTTAACTTTTGTCGGGCTATTTCACCTTTATTAGCATCATATTCAACTGTATTCCCTTGTTCGTTTTTGTATTGACCTGTTATTTCAAAATTATCTTTTGCATCAGCCAAATAGCCTATTAAATCTTTATTCTTTAAAAGAACTTCAACTTCTTTTACTGTTGCTGGATTAACTTTTAATTTATCACGAGCAGCAGCAATATCTCTTTCTATTTTTTGTTGTGCTATTTTATTGGCTTTGCGTTGTTGTTTTAATAGCTTTGTATCAAACTTTGCACTTATTCCACCTGCTTTTAGCTCTCTTAATATTTCTTTTGTTTCTCTATCTTTTGCCTCTTCTAACTCGTCTCGTGATTGAAAATTAGGAACTATTTCACTAATTTGTGTTTCTAAATCAATATCAGTAAGTATACTCCCTGATGACTCATTCTGAACTCGCAATTCGTCTAATAAATTATTGGCATATACTTGTTTTTGTCTTTGGTTTAAACCCTGTACCACATTAGCTTTTTTTATTTGCTTTAAAATGTTTGCTGGCGAAAACTGTGTTCCTGCTTTTGTTACAATATTAGCAATTTCTTTTTTTGCCGAAGAGCCAATTTCATAAGATTTATCAATACGTTTTCTTGCTTCTTCTCTTAATCTGGCTGCTGTTAGTTTTTGCCCCCCTTTTGCAATAGACATTTGAGATTTAGCTATGCCTATTTTTACTTCATCACCAAGATTCCGTACCATTAAAGTTTGTAATTTAGCTCTTTGGTCCATTAATTTATTATAATTAAGCCATTTTTGTTTAGTTGCTGTACCTTTTAAAATAGCTTGTTCTTTATCTCGTCTTATTCTTTGTATAGCTATTTCCATACTTCCAATCTGTTGTTGTACTGCTCTTTGCATTGCAATACGACTGCGATTACTGGCCTGCATTTGAGACAAATACATTGTCAAAACATCCGTATTTTTATCGGAGTAAATAAGCTTATAGTATTCTGCTGTATTCATTATTTACCCCCAAAAGTGTATTTAGTACCCAGTTTTTTGCTAAACATTTTATATGATGTTTCATTTGATGACAGTGAAACCTGTTTATATCCAAATTTCTTACGTTCTTCAGCAGCCTGTATTGCTTCCATCATTAGTTTTTGTTGAGTAGCATCACTACGGGCTTTTGTATATGCACCATAATCTGATAACCCTTCACTAATACCACCAAATAGTGCATCATATTTACCCATAGACTCTGCTTTCTTTTTTTCCCTTAACATTGCCATTTCTGCCAAGTCTTGTTTTTCAGCAATGCGTTGTTGCTCTTCTATTGCCTGACCAACTTTCCCTTTTGCTTCCGATACTTGACCTGTTATTTGAGCTTGCTGTTTAGCTGCTGCCCCTGCTCCTACATCGGCTATTGCTTGCTGAGATGCAAGGACATCACGACCTTGTCTCTCTGCGCCTAAAATAGGGCGTGTTAAACGACTTCCAAGGCGTTGTTGTTCTGCATCAGTTAAACCCAACCCTCCTTCTTCTCTTAATCGTTGCAATGCAGCAAGACGTTCTTCATCTTCATCATCAAAGATTTGTCGAGCACTTAAATATTTACCTGTGCCTTTTGCTATTGTGCTAGCTGCTTTTAATCCACCAATCATTGCTAATGTTGAAACTGCCATGTATCACCTCAAATATAAAAACATTCTACTGTAAAACCCCATGATACCAATTGCGCAGAAGCCTCTTGTCCAAATGCACTAACCGATAACTGTAAATCTGCTGGGGTCGTTTGATTGCCATAATTATACGTAGAAATATACGTTTTTCCTGATATTATTGATTTGTTTTGTTCTGCTTCTTGTATTACTGCTGCCGTATTGGGTGAAGTTACACCATTAATACCCATGTGTAATTCACCATTACCACGCGTTGCATTACCATCAGACCTGCTTTCTACTGAAGCCCATAACTGATAAAACCAAGTGCAAGGATGGGCTACAGGAATAATAATACTTGTCTTAGGTACAATCATTCTATTACCAATAGCTGATTCATATCGAGATATAAAAGAACCTGCTGTAAATAAAGCACCACTATTTTGTGAACAATACCAACCAGAAACATGATGTGTTGCATTTTGTGTACTTTCAATAAATGGTGTGACTACATGTTTTGCTTCTATCCATTTACTGGCTGTCCACCATCCACTTTCAGCATTAGAAACACCTTCTTTTATCTTAGTAAGATTAAGATTAACATCTGCTGCTGTTAATACTTCGCCACTTGACCATGTTTTAGGTATAGATATTGGCATTAGTTACTCGTCATTTGAAAATATGCAATGTTACCATTGTAATAAGTTAATATATTTCCAGCAGCTACGGGTGGAGCTTGACCTTTAAAAGCTATATAGTTGTTTCCTGAGTGATTATATGCCCATAAAACGCCACCAATACGCAAACGCAAACCATACCACACCAGATTGCTTCCTGAATTTTTCATGTAATATTGACCATTAAAGTCTTGTTGCGTTGTATTTATACTTTCTGCTGAACCACCACTACTTAATTCACCCATTTGATGTGGAATTATTGTGGTTCCTCTCATGTTGTTTAAACGCAAACCATAGTATGTAATACCACCACTGGAGTAACTCTTCCGTCA
>CAACVF010000059.1_pt1 | contig 22490 bp, 27 predicted proteins | sample 2381781 | NCBI WGS metagenome assembly CAACVF01 (sample SAMEA5211967, study PRJEB30684) | marine metagenome | biome: Marine; feature: Epipelagic; material: Water | collected 2015-10-15 | depth 60 m | reverse complement strand
GCAATCAGAAGCTAGAATAGATCGTATTGGTCAAGAAAAACCTATGACTTATATTGATATTATGGCTGAAGATACAATCGATATGAAGATTGTAAAGTCGCTTCGTAGTAAAGTTAATATTGCTACAGAGATTATGGGTGAGGAATTAAAGGCCTGGATCTAAAGTTTTTGTAAGAGAACTAAAATAACACCACCCATGCCTGAGATGACTGCTCCCATAGATACTAATAATATTCTTTCTACTCTAGTGATTTGATTTTCTAATTTTTGAATTTTGTCGTGAGTTTGTTTCTGCATAATTCTGCAGAGTTTTTCGTGTGAGTCTATTCTTTGTAGTGCGTTATCTTTAGACATTATTCTTCTCCATATTCCATATCACCAGCCATGGCACCAGGTGAAGAACTATAATCTCTACCACCACTTGCGGCTGCAGCTGCTGCAGCATCAGAACTACCGTATCCACCGTAACCTGTTTTAGCAGACTCAGCGATAGAATCCATCATACTACCTGTATCAACATCTTGTAGACCAAAACCTCTCATTATATTATCTAAATTTGTTTGACTAAAACCTTTACCTGCTGCACCTCTATTTAACATATAAGAAATTCTATCTGCAGCTCTTCTTGTTCTCATTCCAGAAGGATTACCTGGTCGTGAAAAAGGTTTAAATAATCTATTACCGCTTTCCGTTATAGGATTATAAAATCTACTTCCTCTAAATGCATCACCAAGCATGTTTGTTAAACTTGTAATACCTCGACCAATCATACCACCACCTTTTATATAATCTAAAACACTACCACCAATGTCTCTAGTTCTATCAAAAAAAGTCTCACCTTCACCTCTTGAGGCTGCTGCTAATTGTTGTTCTATAATATCATCTTCTAAAGCAGCTAACTCTTCAAGATTAATAGGCAGATCTTGAACTTGTGATATTCCACGCACTCCAAAAGCACCTGATTCTGGTCCACCTCTTATTTGATCAAATTGCCTGCCTGAAAAAATACCTCCGCCGCTTGGAACTTCTGGTTGTAATCTATCTCCAAAAGGTGTTTCTCTATCCATAGCTCCTGTCGGTAGCATGCTTGGTGGATTGTCTGGATCAATTTCTGATGCTTGTAATGTACTAAATATTCCTAAATTATCAAAAAGACTACTTTGATTACCTTGTTTTTGTTGTAATTCTTCTAATGTTTTTTGTTCTTTAGGAGTAAGAGGTCCAAAAGTATCTGAATTCTCTTGTTTAGTTTTTAAAACTCCTAATTGTGTTTCCTCTCTTCTGCTTAAACCCATTATGCTAATCCTCTGTTTCGAAGCCTAATCATCTTCTCTTCTTCTGATAATAACGCTTGTTCACTAGGTGTCAAGCCGGTAGTCATAGGTGTAGGTTGCTGCACAACAGCAGGATTAGGCTGTGGTTGTGGTGGTAATGGCACTCTAGATTGTGGTTCTGGTTGTGGTAGATAGTCTTCTAATTTAAAGTTCCATGGTTCATTAAGATTCTGTGTTTGAAAATCTTGTAACATTTCAAGTATTACAGGCTCTGCCGTGCTATAAAAATCTTGTCCTGTTTTTTGTTCTATTTCTATCAAGGCCTTACGTATATCTTTACTAGGAAAAAAAGGTTTAAAAGTGTTTGTCTCTATAAACTGATAGTTTTTCTTTCTACCTCTATCTATAAATGTTTTACCTATTTCATCATCTGACATACCTAAAGTTTTTGCACTATTTATTTTATTTTTCATAACTACGTTAGCATTATACAAAGCTCTATTTGCTACAAAAAATCTTTCAATAACTTCTTCTGGCGATTTGTTTGGTCTAATTACACCCTCTTTACCGCCTGTAAATTCTTTTCTAGAGTTACGTACACTAGAGTTAAAATCATTGATTGCAAACTCAAGAGCGTTTTCTGGTTTTATAGGTATTAATCTAAAACCAAATACACCTGCAAGAGATTTATCTATTTCTATAACATCACCTTGTCTGTCTGGCTTACCTGTTGCAGAATCATAAACTCTAACAAATTGTTTATATTGTGGTAGTTGCGACTCAACAATATGTTTTAACATTCTATCGTATCTTTCGTTTCTAGGTGTATCATCAGTGTATAGAACTACACCATCTTTTGTTACACCACCTCTAGCTACAATATCACCAAGAGCTTCTGTAAAGATAGACTCACCTATAAATGGATTAGCTGTTTCAGCCATGGCATTTGTAAGTCCTTCATAAAAACCTTTTGCTAATATTTCTTCGTCTTCGATACCTTGTTGTATATTTAATAGCACTGTTCTAAATGGTCTTTGTACTGTGTCATACACATTGTTATGACTCCAATCACTGTAAAATAATTCACCTGTGTTAGGATCTTTTACAAATATAAGCTGTGAATTTTTAGACCAAGGTGCAACACCTAAGTCTCTCGCTGCTGTTGCCTCTTTATCAGACACACCAAAGATTGCTTTTGCACCTTCTACGATACCAAATGGTATTGCAGAGAATGCAGTAGCTGCACCTGCAGCTCTAGATAAACCGATATTCTTCATAGGGTTAGTGCTTTTAAAATAATTTAAACTACCTGTTACAGGATCTCTTATGTCTTTTAATATTTGTTCAAAGATACCACCACTTGTTCTAAATACTTCTGATGGCCAAGACATAAAATTACCAAACGGTGTAACACGCATTGTTCTTACAAAGTCACCAACGTACGCATAGTTTGGTATTGTATTTCTCACAATGTCTGCAGCTTCTTCTTTTATTTGTTGAGCTGTTTTTTTAATACCAGCTTTTCTAAAAGCATCTGCTCTTCTAAGTTTTTCTGTTTCATACATTGTAATTTTCCAAAAGTCATCTTCAGCTATGTATAAGTCTTGAAATCCTTGACCAACTGCTCTAGCTTTTCTTAATGCACCTTCACCCACTCTACCTAAAGCTTTTGCCATAGGTTTTAAAATAGAGTCAGTTGCAACATTCCCTGACTCAAACATTTTAGCGTCACGCATAAGATTTTTAAGGTCACCCATTCTTACGTTTGTGTTGGTGACACCAAGCTCCAATAGTTCTCTGTAATACTCCATAGCTTTTGGATCTCTTAATCCTAAATTTAAACTTTTTCTTGCTTGGTTAAAACCTCTTACCATATAAACAGGATTAGTTAGTGCACCATTTGCTATTGCAAATGCAGAAGAAGATAAAAAATTTCTAAAGTGTGTGGGTATAGATAAAACTGTCTTTGCATATTGTGATACAGCTTTTGGAACTAAAAACATATTTCTATACAAACCAGCTGCTGATCTAGCTGCAAAATTACCTTTCTCTCCTCGCATCCACTCAGATACTTTTGATGCATTACTAAATGCCTCTGCTATTTCTTTTGAGGTATATTGACCTTGTAACCTATTTATTAAAACACCGTCTTGAAAATATTCTTTTACATAGTCATCCATCTTCACTATCTCTGTATTTGGCAAAGCTTTTCGTGCATCTAATGGAGTTGAAAAGAAAAAACCTCTTGAACCTGGAGGAGTTGCAAGCGTTGCTGCATCTTTTAATCTTTGATCTGTGTCTAGTATTTCATCAAATAGTTGATTTTTTCTGGCTATCATACTTAACCTACCAACACCTTCAAAAATAGAATATCTTGCGTCTTCTATTTCACCAAATAATTCTCTAAATATTTTACTTCCTTTACCAATAACTTTTAGTTCTTTTGAACCATCTGGTAGTTCTTTTGTTAAAGTTTGTGCAAATGTTTTTATATTTGTAGGTGTATCTGCGCCTTGTGTTAAATTATCAAACTCAAATGATGGTAGTTTTGTTCTAGGATTATATTGTCTTGCTTGTGATAAAACACTATTAACCATTTGTTCTGCAGTTTCATCTGTAATAGGATTTTTATTTTTAGCTGCATATCTTTTAAATAATTCTTTTGTTTTTTCTATGGCTTCTTCTGCAGGTCTATATCGTTGATAAAAACCAAAATCTTGATTTTGAAATATTCTATAAGTAGTACCAATAAATTGTTTTACTCTGTCTCCCATCAATTCTCTTAAATTTGCCTGTAGTTTTTTACCAGCAGCTCCTTTTATACCTACAGTGCCTTGAGCTGTAATATCTAAAAGAGTGCTAAATCTTTCTCTAACTTTTGTTGCTGCAGTGAGAATATTATTTACGTTTTGTGTTTTTGCACCTTGTTTTTTAGCAGACTTAGCAAAGGCAGTTGCAGCTTGTGCTGGTATACCTTTTTTCATATCACCTTCAAACATAAGGTCATTTATTTCTTTAAAAAATTTACCTCTGTTTTCATCGTTAGTTTTATTTAAAAAATTTTTAAGTGTAGGAAACATTTGATTTACTTCTTTATCAATACGTTTTACTTGTTCCATGGCAAAGTTTGTATCTGCCATCTGTCTACCTTTTTCAGTTCTTTTAGCTAAAAATACGTCTTGTGGTGCTGCACCTCTTGGTCTAAATGCGGATCCTACTTTATCAAAAAATCTTATTAGTTTGTCATTACTATATATAGCTTGTTTACCACGTTTACCTAGTTCTCTTAATCCAACACCTGCGCCAAATACTAATCCTGTAAGTGGTATGGACTCAGCACTAAACTTTAATCTATTTAATAATTTTCTTCCCGCATCTTTTTGTGGATCTGCTTGCACATCTCTATCTAATTCTGTTGGACCAGCTTCAAATACATCTCCAATAGTTCCAATATCTTCTACATCGCCAACTAAAGTTTCTCCCGCTGCACCACCAAGAGCTACTGCAGCTATGTTTTGACCTGTTGTTAGTTTTAATTGTTTTGCTTTTTTTAAACCTTTTTGTAAATTTTTTGCTTTTGGATTTAGATACAATCCTGCTTTTCTAGCACGTAAACCTTTTAAAGCTAATTTTCTCGCAGCTGTTGCAGCAGCTGTTGCTGGCACACCAATTTGTACTAATGCTTGTGTAATTTTACCTGCAGCTGTTTTTTCAGCTGTCTCTTCAAATATGTTAATGGTATCAAAAGCTTGTTCTACTTTTGCTGCAGCGTCTACTGTCATACCTGTAAAGTCCAAAAGTTCTGCGCCTAAAGAAAATATACCTTCTGGCACTTTAATAATACCAGATGCAATACCTGCCATAGCACCATGTATTTGACTTACTTCATTATCATCTGCTGCTGGTGGTGTAAGTTGTTCTATATCTTCTTCAGGTGTAAGAGAGTATCCTCCAGTTTTAGGTGTTAAAGAATAACCACTTTTTTTCTTTCGATCTTTTTCTTGATCTGGTCTAGTGAGACTATAGCTACTCATCTTACTCCTCTGTTGGAAGCTTCAATGTATCTTGATCTGCTACTTCTAGTTGTCCATCTTGTACGACATAAAATATTGATTGAAAAGGATGTATGTAAACTGTTCCATTTGGTTGTCTAGCTAAACCAAATTTAGGAGATAGATTTGGTTCTCCTGTTTTTGAATCTACAGGTAAAATTCCTGCAAATCTTATACCAGGAGTTCGTCTTCCTTTAGTTATAAAAGGAGATAAATTTATTGCTAATTGTCTAGCATCTCCTATAGCATCTTTACCTAAAATAGCTTGTATGTCTTTTGTAATTGACTCAACAGTTCCAGATTCAAATTGTTTTTGTCTTAACTCTTTTTGTCTAGCAATGTCTAATTTTGTACCAAGTTCAAGACCTTTCATAGCACCTTGAATATCTAAACTTTTACCTGCTGTTCTTTGTTTTAATGCTTGTCCCACAGGTGCTTCAAAAGCAGCAGCTAAGTTTGCAAGTGTGCTGCCCTTACCTGCAGTTGACAGACCTCTTAATCCACCTTGAATTAATACATTTGTTAATAAATCAGATCCTGATGGTTTTCCTAATCCAGCGAGCTGAGAAAACAATTTTGCTTGTTCTTTAGCTAATTGTGGTACATTTGATTGTTCTATTAATTCTAAAGGAGTAGTTCCTTTATCATAGTTTCTTCTAGGTGTAGCTAATTCCATAATACCCTCTTCTACTTCTCCACCTTTTCTAAACATTGGTCTTTTTAAAGTTATACTCATTATGCAGATCCTCTAATTAATCTATATATACCAGCCAACGTAGCACCTGTGCTTAATCCTGTTTGTAATGCACTTGGTGAAGGTGTTGTCATAGTTTTCTCTGTACCAGGGTATCCTGATATTAAAGGCACGATACCTTGACCTAAAGTTTGCGCTGCCTCTAATGGTTGAAACGCTTGTCTTTGTGCAAGTTGTTGATCAGCTGATAATAACTGTTGAGCTCTTGCTTGTTGTTGACCACCAAGCGTTGTTAAGCCCGCAATCTGTTGACCAACTAATGCAGGTGATTGTTGTGCTAATCCTAATTGACCAGCGGCTAGTGCTCTTTGTTGATTAAAAGCTTGACCTGCTAAATTTTGTGCTTGTGTAAATCCTTGTCCTAAAAGTTGTGCTTGTAATGCTGCTCTGTTTCTATCAGATGCTGCTTGAAACTCTGCTCTTTCAACTCCTTCTCGTCCACCACCAAAAGCCCCTGCAGAGATTGCTCTTGCAGATAATGCTGGTAAACCTCTAGCTGCTTGTCTGTCAAACTCCGCAAGTGTTGTATCAATAACATCTTGTTGAAATGGAGACATGTAAGATTGATAAGCAGTAGGACTAACTAAACCTTTTGCTTCCGTTTCTGCAGCTGCTGCCTCTGTTAAAAAAGGTTGAAACCCACCAAGTCCAGAAGCTAAACCTTCAGCTTGTGTTGTTAGTGCACCAGGTCCAGCAACAAACTGTCGACCCATAATGCCACCAAGATCAGTTGTCTTAAAATCACCAACTGCTTTTTGTAAGTCTGATAAATATGTTTTGCCGGCTGCTTCTATAAATTCAGGTGGTAACTGTCTTACTTGTTGTACTTCGGCCATTATACTTTTCCTCCTGCTTCTAAAGTTTTCATCATATTATACATACGTTCAGCGCCTTTATTTACATCGCCTTCACCCATGCCTCTTACAGCATCGGCTGTGAACACAAATTCGTTGTTTGATAACATCGCTGGGATGTCATCTTCTTTTTCTTTTATACCAACTGGTTGTATAAATCCACCAGTTTCTCTAAGATCTAGCTCTTTTATACCTTTTGGGTTTTGCCTTATAGGTAGTCCCTCGATGCCCGCCGCTTGCATAGCGTTATCGCTAGCACTATCACCCATAGCATATTCTATTCTACCACCTTCTGCGTAGCCTCCAGCTCCAGATGCATACTCAGAAACATCTCTATTTACTTGAGCTTCAAGCGCTTCTACGTCTTCACTTCCATCTTCTTTTATAAAACTTTTTAAATTTCTATATCCTTGAGTTAAATAACTTTTTAAAGCATCAACGTTTCTAGTCGCTGCAATAGCTTCTTCGTCTCCCTCTTGAGCTTTAGCCATTACGCCACCTAATAAAGACCCTGCAGCCCCTATAGCTAAATTTTTAGCTGTTTTACTTGTTAAAAAATCTTTTGCAAACTTAGGTGCCGCTGATTGTATGCCTGACAAAATTGAAGGTCCAAATTTGTATGCACCAAATCCAAGAAGAGCAGCTTTACCAACATCAGAAGATAGAATATCTCCTACACCACCAGCAACTTTTTTAACAGTTTTTTTAACTGCTCTAGCTACTTTACCTAAAAAGAATTTATCTCTAGGCACGGTATTCATGATACCTCCGCCTTCACGTAATTGTCTTTTCATCTGTCCTCTTGTTATTGGCATATTTAATTAAATCCTTATTGGCAGGCTTTGATATCCTGTAATCCTCAATCTACTTTGTTTTTCCTAAGAAATCAAGGCTAGGCATGATAACCTTAACATCCCTTCTAATCTCTGTTTCTGGCACCCCTTTTGTCTTCCAGTCTTCTTCTGTTTCATATATCTCACCTGTTTTTAAGTTAGATATAGTAGTTATAATCTTCTCTGGTTTCATGCTTATTTCCTTCATTATGTCGTTACCTCTCTTGGCTGTATTTGTAGTATAGAAGCTATAACGTGCAGCTCGTTCGCGTCACTAGCTTGTACCTTTAATATCTCACTTTCTTCGACTACAAGAGGATGAGTTAAAAGTTCGGTTGTTGTATTTGTATCTACTGCTTTTGTTTTAAATAAGTTAAACACGTTACCAGAGGCATCTGTTAATGTAACAGTTATATTGCAACTAGAACCAGCGTCATTTGATACTAATAAAGATTTAATCAAAGCAACATTTGCAGATGGGGTTGTGTACAACGTTGTTTCATCTGTTGTTGTTAAATCTACTTTTGCATTTACGAAACTATTTGACATTAATTTAAAAAGAAGTTTTGAGCATCAACTTCATCCTTTAGTTCTTGTTGATATGTTGTATTTAATTTTTGTATTATACTATCAAGATCTCTTACCTGTGCATCAGCAACATCTTGTCTGTATACTGGTGATGGTCTTGTTAATATCTGTACTATTTTTGCCATTATCTTCTACCGTCTGGTTGTATATCTAACCTAAATCCACCAAGTTTCCAACTCTGTTGCGCTGCAGTGTTTGCTACTTTTAAAGACACTGCTCTTGCCCTTGCTCTTGTATCAACTTTTTCTGTTGATGATGAAATTGTAAAAGGACCAAGAGCTGAACTTGCCTCTGTGTTGTTAGGAAAATTTCTTAAGTTTAATGTAATTTGAGTGTTACCTGTTTGAGCTAAAAAGTCTGGTATAAATCTTCTAATTTTTGCAAAAAACTCACCGTCACCACCTTGAGCAATATCAAAGTCTCCAGATTGTATATTGGAGGTTACGGCTGTTGTTGCTGTGGCTGTAACTTGATCTGTGCCAGTTTCATGTTCGTAGTATATTGTGCACCCGTCTGTATTACCCACGACGTCATAAGAGTTATCCGAACCAGCATCGTAATCTGTAGCATGTGGTTTACCAAAAACTGCAGAGTCTTGCCAAGTCGTTCTATCTAAAGTTCCTGTTGTCCATATAGGTCTATCTGGTGTCGATTCAAAATAATTGTAAGTTACAACTCTATCTATAACTGTTGATCCTGATGAAGAATAAAACCAATTAATCTCTCCAAACAAGTTATTTAATCCTGCATTTATAAGTTGATTAGCTGTAGTATTTAAATCATCAAAAACAAAATCTTCTACTAAACATGGTAGTGATTGTAAGGCACCAGCATATTTAAAGAAACCATTTTCTGAAAACCAGTAAGCGGCACCATCTACTTCCACCGCAGCGTTCTGGCCTATTAGTCCACAGTTGGTTCCTACTTGAGCAAAACCAAACGTAAACGGTGGACCAATAAATCTTTGTGTAAATAAGGCAGTGTCTGTCCAAACGTAGATCGCATCACGACCTCTAACAGCTCCCATAATTCTAGATCCATCCGCAAGTCTTTGAGTACCTGCTGTGTTAGTTGCTGTAGGTGTATATGAATTAATATTTTCTTGGTCAGAGAATCTTATAAACATTTGATCTTGTGTGCTTGGAGTTCCTATTGTTGTTTCTGTGCCAAAGAACACTAAGTGTCTATCTGGTGTAGATACAATCATATCTCTTGATGCTGTTGGCGCTCCCGATATAATTGTTGCTCTTGTTGCGTTAGCATTTGCGGCATCTGCATTCCATTCAAAAACCTGTTTGTTATGTATTAAAGCAATAATTTTATTACCAAAATTATCAATAGACCAAAGGCCTGGATCAATTACTAAATCTCCTGATGCAGCCTCGCCCCACGCTACGAAGTCAGAAGTATTTGTTACAGTAGCTCCATCTGAGTGTGCAGCTCTTGTTGTTCCTCTAACTGCTCTTGTAATTCCAGTTAAATCATTACCAGATACTCCGGTGTAAGATATTTCTTCTGTTCCTACTTTTATAAAATTTGTTCCAGTTGTCGGAAAACCTGTAGAGCTAGTCAACGTTATAGAAGTTCCTGACCCTCCTGTTCCCGCTGTGTTGTCACCTAAAGCTCCATTTAAAGTTGTCGTCTGAGGATTGGCTACTTCACCACTCCAAGAACCTAAACCCCAACCAAATCCCGGTAATTGTTCTGCAGGTCCAACAGGATAATAAGATTGAACTCTAATACCACCTGATGTTGTAGCACCTGATCCCGTTTCATTTGAGGGCATTGTAATTGTTATTGTTAAGTTTGTTGGTGTGGATGTCACCATAAATTTTTTGTCGTCGAAATCAGATGCACTAAAGTTAGAATTTGTAATAGTGGTAAAATTATCTAATAAAATTATATCTCCTGGATTAAGACTATGACCAGAAGAAAAAGTTATAGTAACAGTTGGAGATCCGTTAGTTGTGCTAAATGCGCTTGTTAAAGTTGTAGTTGCTCGAATCGGGTGTATGTCATAAAACACACCACCTGAGTATGCGTATAAGATTCTGTTGGTTCCTATAATAGAATATTTTATACCACTACTATTTACAATATGATGCATAGCTCTAGCTGCGCCTGTGAGCTTGTTTGTACCTAGTTGTGACCACCCGCCTATCTTTTCTGGTGAACCATATCTAAATCTTACATTGTCACCATCAACCCATTGCCCTTCAGCTTGAGTTTCAGTAAGTTGTTTATTAAATCCAGGTAAAAATTGTACTTTTTTCAGTGCCATAGCAACCCATTATACTAGTTTTTGGCAAAAAATATAGTCCATTCTAGCTTAGATAGCAATTACTTAAATAAAACCATACCAGCTATTTATTTGGCTTTTCATACCCAATTTATATTTAAAACTATTCTTTGTTTTGTGTTTGTGTGTGTTGTGCCTGTGTGTTTTAAATCACAAGGAAAATAAATAAATTTATTTTTTTCGCTTTTAAATTCTTTTTTATTTTGAAACAGGGTTAATCCATCATTTGAGTTTATGTAAAAAATACCCGTCTTAATATTTTTTGAGTTGAAATCTGTATGCATATCAAAAGGCTCTATCTTGTGATAAGCAGGTGTTAAATTAGCTTTTATTTCAACAATTGAAACAGGGTTTATTTTACTAATTAAAGAATTTAAAGCAGTAAAATATTGACTACAAATTGTAAAGTTTCTATAAAAAATGTGAGTAAATTGCCAATCATATATTTTATTCTGTTTATTACGCGCGACTTTAAATTCATTTAAAAACCAAGGAAATTCATTACTAGTTAATAAATTTTTTATTTTATCAAAGTCTTCTAAATCTAAATAATTTTTTATTTCCTTAATCATTAAATATAAGACATGGCTCCAACTGCTACTTTTTTATTACTTAAACAAGTTTCACCATAATGTTTTAAATCAGATTTAAATACTATTAATTTATTTTTTTCTGGTTTAATTTTTAAAGAACTTTCAAACACAGTGTGACCTGTATTACAATTATTTAAATATAGAATAAAAGAATAGTCCTCTGTTTTTTTGTGATCATGTTCTAATTGATAACCATTTTTTTCATAGTCTATTAAATGTATATGAAACACATCATATTTTTTCTTTAGTATTTTTTCCATTGTATCTTTAAAATGAAAATATTTTGAATATTTTAAAATGTTTTCACTTTGAAAACCTAAAATTGTGCAAGTATCTTTAGCTACGTTTTTTTCTTTCTTTAACTCATTCAACGCTTTAATAAATTTTTTAGTAATTTTGTCATCTAATTTATATGTTTCAATATTTATCTTTTTCATATTAAATAGTTTGAATTTAATAAAATTCTATTTTTATTTTTTTGTGGTGAACATCCTGTATGTAAGATACTTCCATCAAATATAATTAATCTATTTGCTTTTGGTTTTATTGATTTTTTTGATTCTTTAAAAATAGTTTCTCCATCTGAATTATTTACGTAATAGACACTAGCTATATTAGGAGTGCTAGAATCAGTATGATATTGATGTATATATTTCTTTATAGATAAAACTGTCATATCTCCTCTACATCTAATAATTGTTTTAGCTTTAATTTCGTCTTTTACTTTTAAAATAAAAGGTAAAATTAAATTATAATAACTTGATTTAGGTCCATCCTTATTTAAAAACACATGACTAAAACCAAAATCATTTAAAGAATTTTTTTGATTTCTATAAGTTAGATTGTCTTGATAATACCAAGGAAAGTTAGGACCATTTAATAAGTTTAGTATTTCTTTATGGTAAGAATCATTTAAAAAATTATCTATTACTTTAATTGTCATGTTGCTTTTTAAACCAAGCAGGTAGTCCTAAATGAGGTCTTCCATCAAAACGATTTTGTTCTGCTTTTTTAGAAAACTGATTGTAATGTAAAAAAACTTGCACACAATCTTTACCTTTAAAAGGTTCTCTCCAATGTTCTAATTCTACACCTTTATAAACAAGCATGTCGCCAGGTTTTAAATTTACTTTAACACCTTTTTTACCAATTTCTCCAGATGGCTCTAAATGTATTGGCCAATCATCACCACCAAGATTTAGTGTTGTAGATATTTCACAACTAAATCTATCCTTATGTCTGTGTAAAATATCACCAGGTTTATATATTCTTGCATAAGAATAAGTGGGTGTTAATTTTAATTTAGTATGTTTTTCCATAACAGGTTGGACTAATTGCAGTAATGTTTCCATAGCAATATCAGCGTAGTGAGAATAAGTTTCCGGAACCTGTTGGTCATTCCAAACACCAAATTCAGTTGTAAATGGAGAAATGTATCTTGTATCAAATAAAGTTCTTGCAACTTGTCTTTTTAATAAAAAATAATCAGTAACAAATTTAGCTAATTCTTTAGAAATAACATTTTTTAAAACTGTATATTTATTTTTTTTAAAGCTCATTAAATTACTTTCATATCCCACGATATAACTCTTTTTATTTTTTTAGATTTATTAGGTGTTGTAAAATGTTGTACAAATTTTGGTGCAATAATCATTGTTCCTTCTGTTACTGGAAAGGGATGATACAGCGTGGTATCATTAATAAAATTATTCCAAGGTTGAATGTACTGAGTAACAGGAGCATTTTTTGGCATATCTAAATACAATATTCCAGTAAGACCAACAGACCCGTGATTATGGGTGCTATGATAATCTTCTTTTTTATAAGAAATTGACCAAACATCCTCTATTTGTATATTTCTTTTTACTTTCTCAACAAATAATTCTAACTCTTGTTTTATAATATTTGAAAAGTTTATACTTAAATTTTTTCTATCTATTTGCCTGTTTGTTTCAAAAGTTTGAAGACCTTGTCTTTTTTCTGGGTAAAGTTTAAATAGTTTATTTAATTGTTTCTTTTTATCTTTAAAATCTTTTACTTGCATTGACCATATAGGTATTGAGAATAAATTTTTTTCTATCATGTTATTTAAAAGGATAGCCAAGATTCCACACCACTAAGCTATATCTTACTCCTTTTGTTACTGGTTTAACTCTATGCCAAACAAATGAAGGAAACACTACTAAAGAACCTTTTGTAAGTATCTCTTCACATATTTTAGTATTTGGTTTTTTATCAGGATCTTGGTTTCTACAATCAAACTCTAACTGTCCTCCTTCGTATTCATTATAATTTGATAAACTAATTGTAACAGACAATTTCCTAATTTTTCCTTTACTTGGTCCCTCCTCCTCATAAGGGTGTTCCCAACTATCACAATGCCAACCATAATATTGACCTTTTCCATATTTTGTAAATTGACAAGATTCAGAATGATCCCATTCAAAATTCCAACCTGCGTTTCTATTTGCTTCATTTACATAAGGTTGAATTTCTTTATAGATCCACCTATCATTCATCCAAACAATATTTGAATTTCTTTTCTTTTTTAAATTTTTAATTTCTTGTTTACTTAATGGATTTTTATCTAAATTTCTTTTCATGCCTTGACCACCTGTTAAAGCTAAAATTTCTTGTTCTTTTTGCATATTTCCATACTTAATAATTTCATCGCATATTTTAGGTGGAATTACAGATTTAAAATAATAATAATAATTGTGTAAGTTCACTAATCAAATCTTTCAAAATTTACTGTTAAAAAAATATTTTGTTTAGAAGAATTGTTAGCTGTTATAAAAGATTGTAATACAGATGGAAAAATAATATAGCAATTATTTTTTATTTTAAAAAATCTTTTATTATTAACTTTTCTATTATTGTTATATTCAATTACTAATGAGCTTGAATTAGGTTGCACATCAACTCCATACATCATTGTGTAATCAGGTGAATGTAATAAATCAATTGGGTTTATCATTGTTCTTGAAAAAGATTGTTGGTTTGAATTTAAAATATTTCCAAAAGATTCTAATGGAACTAAAGTGTGGTTATAGTGTAATTTAGAATGTTCAACAATGTATGTTTTTAACATATGTAAAGATTTTGAATAAGGTAGATTATAATCCATTGAAGCGTAATCAAGTTTATTATTACTTCTTACATTTTGAGTAACATAAGATTCTAAAATATCAGCTTTTAATTCTGATCTATTAATATCAAAAAATTTAGGCATTTTAATTTCACCTTCGTATATGTCTATTTGTGATAATATTGTTTGTTTCATGTTATATTTTGTAGCATTCGTTAAGATGATATTTCAAAGGTGTTCCATCCCTAAAATAAACATTCTTAAAAAATGTTATTAACGTTAATCTCTCCTTTTGTTTTTTACCAAAACTACTTGCTGCGTGATATTGCGATCCATCAAACATAATCATCCTGTTTTTTAAAGGTGTAAACTCTAAGGTTTTTTGATAGCTATTTAAATTTTCTTTTAAAACATTTTTAAATTTTTTACTTTTTTGATGTTTAACATTTAGGTAACCCTTTATTTTTGTGGGTATATAGTTTTCTGTTTTATTTGATTCTTTAATTAATCTATATAAAGAAGTTCCTGTATTCTCTTCTTCCGTTAAATATACTATAGAAGTAAAAGCTTCATCTCTATCTTGATGAACAAAACCAAGATTAGCATGATCTTTTGTTTTTATTTTTTGAAAATAAGATACTGCAGTCCATCTTAAATTAGGGCTCTGTAATTCATTTGGATAGTAACAAGCTATAATTTTTGATGTTACTTTTTTAAAAAAGTTTTCCTCATCAACATGAAGAGGCTTTGTTCTCTCCCCTGGATATTTTCCATCTGTCTTAAAAAATTTTAAAGTTTTACTGTAATCTATTACAGCATCCACATTTTTAAAAAAATCATCAACAACTAAAGTTGGCCAAAGCATAAATAAAATGTTCTTTCTAAAAAATTCATAACTTATTATTATTATAATAATAAACTATTTATATAATTATTCAATAGTTTACTAAATAATTTCCCAAGCTAAAGTATCCTCATTCCATTGACGAGTTGAAGTTGGATACGGAACAGGATCTGATAATTGCCAATTCTGAGCTTCTTCATTCCACTCATAAATTTGTTGTTCTTTTTTTTGTTCCGGAGTTAATTCAGGAGCATCTCCCACTGGAGATTTATAACTTGCTGTTGCTATATCTTTTACCCAAGAAGGAAAAATTGGTTCGCCCCAAAAAATTTCATTAACTGGGTCCCACTCATAACCAATACCTGCAAAGTTTCCTCTGAATGGAGTTCCTCCTAATTTATGAGTATTTGCTGATGTATTATATGATGTTTGAATCCATAAATGTTGTGGCCAATTATTATGTTTTTCTAAATAATATTGACCTTCTGCTTCAGATTCAACTCCTTCTGAATTTATAATATCTTTATTGTCAACAGCTAAAACTGTTAATACTTTATTATCCTCTGTTATTTTTGCAAAATTAGCCATATCTTAACTTTCTTGAAATCTATATCTAATTACTACTATTCCTGATCCTCCAGCAGTACCGTTTGTATTAACATTTCCACCTGTGCCAGCTCCTCCGCCGCCACCTGAATTTGCAACTACAGCGTTTGCATCTTGTTGTGGAGTTTGTCCTCCAGTGCCTCCACCACCAGCACCTCCGGTTCCACCAGTAGATCCTCCTCGAGTGTCATATCCGCCACCGCCACCACCGGCTAAATATCTAGCTGGAGTTACTGGACCTGTTTCTCCTATTGAAGGTCCCCAAGCAACATCAACATATGAACCTACTCCGCCGTTACCGTTAGCACTTTGATTCCCAGTTTCTCCTGCAGCTCCTGCACCTCCGCCGCCACCGCCGTGTCGACCGTTTCCATATGCACCATTTGGAGTGTTTTGACCACCGCCTCCGTCATTACCTTGATTTGGAGTTGTAGGTGGTTGATTTCCTGCTGATCCTGGGTAAGTTGTATTAGTCTCACCTGATCCTGATCCACCGCCACCTGATCCTCCAGTTTGTGGCGCAGGAAAACTACCTGTATGACTAACTCCTGGAGCACCACCTGCAGATGTAATATTTGAAAAAACAGAATTAGCACCAGCACTTGATGGAGTGCCTCCACCGTCTGGAGAACCTCCTGAACCTACAGTTATTGAATAATCTCCAGCTGCTAAAGTTAGTCCTGATGGTGCTGCGAGAGGCGACATAGTTGGAGAGGGTAAACTCCATTGATTTGATACTCTAAATCCTCCTGCTCCTGCTCCTCCTGTGTATCCTATTCCACCTCCGCCACCAGCGACTACTAAATAGTCTACATATCCAAAATCTGGGCTTCCTGCGTTAGTTACTGAAAAAGTACCAGGGCCTGTAAAAGTATGAATTCTGAAATCACCTGAGTCTGAAACTGTCCCACCTGTTGCTTCGATAAAAGGACTTCCAGCGCCACCAGAACCGAAACCTAGTATTTGATATCCAAACATATTTTATTCTCCTTATGCGTCGTTAGCAGCACTTGTAGTGAAGAATAATTTAATTCCTAGTAATCTTGCATCGGCGTTTAAGTCATCCGCTGAAACGTCTCTTGAGACTTGGAAGAAAACATACTCATCTGCTGCAGGTGATCCTGCTATCGTAACTGCTCCACTTTCATTTGCCACGTCTAAATCGTTTGATGTTCCACTATGCGCTTTTGCTGTTGCAACAACTTGTGTTCCAAAAGCTGTATTTAAATCTCCATTATCAGCTAAAGCTACACCAGATAATCCCCATGCTGTAGTTCCTGTATTTGTTGAAGTTGCTGTGAAAAAAGCTTGAAAAGTTACTGTTCCTGCATTCCATGATTTAGGAAATGCTACAGCAAATTGTGCAAACTCATCTGAATCTTTATCAAAATCTAAAACTTTTAGTTCAGGACCATTTGATAATTCTACTTGGGCAGCTTCTGCTCCGTTTGTAGTATTAGGGTACATAGATAACGCAGGAACCCAGATAGTTTCTTTACCTGCAATTTTAACTGCAGATACAGTTCCACCTGCATCTTCTGCTTTGATAATACCTGTTCCTTTTGTAGCAAAAGAAATACCAACATTTGAGTCTCCTCCTGATGCCGTGAATGTAGGGTTATTGCCTGTTGCGGCATTTGCATATGTAACTTCATTAACAGCTGAACTTGTTGCAGTAAGATTAATTAATTCATTTCCGTTTGTGTCTGAAATTTTTGTTCCAATTACGGGGCTAGTTAAAGTTTTGTTTGTTAAAGTTTGTGTTCCAGTTAAAGAAACATTAGGTAAAGTATAAATGTCTGGATTAGTTCCATCGTTTGCAGTTGCAAAAACCACTGCATCACCTTTATCACCCGCTGCAAAAGTAAATGTATCTCCTGAACCAGAAGCATATTTAAATTGTACTGTGTATGAACCTGATGTTGAGTTTCTTAAATAATAAAAAGTTTGTACGTCTAATGGAATAGTTACGATTTGATTTCCTGTAATTGAACCTGTGAACTCAATCATTCTGTGAGATAAAGTTGCTCCAGTTGATCCATCGGAAACAGATAATGCTGTAGTTTGTGCTCCACCTGCTATTGATTGAGCAGTAAAACCGCCTGCAATTTGTTCAAAAATTTGTAAGTTTGTATTAGTTTTCGTTCCCCACGTTCCAGCGTTTTCGCCAGTTGCCTGAAGTTCTACTCCTAGTGGTGTATATGTTGAAGCCATATTTTATCTCCTATTATGCAGCGTCAGTATAACTTGTATTTGATCCTGTTGCAACATTTGTATACGAAGAATTTGACCCTGTGTCAACATCAGAATAAGCTTGAATTCCGAAGCCAGAAGCAGTGCCAAATGCCGCTACTGAAGACGTTATAGCTTGCCCTGTTAATCCCATAACATCTGTTGGTGATATAGATCCTACAGAAGCAGTAAAAGAAACTCCTGTTAATCCCATAACATCAGCTGGAGATAAAGATCCAACAGCAGAGGTTATTGCTTGGCCAGAAACATCTATGATAGGGTTTGTACTTATCGCTGCAGTTCCAACATTAGAAGTCGCAGAAACTCCGGTTAGACCCATAACATCTGCAGGTGATATAGAACCAACATTAGATGTAGCTGCTTGACCAGTTAATCCCATTACTTGATCTGCAGGATCTAATGATCCAACAGAAGATGTTGCGGACTGACCAGTTAATTCAAAAGTAGCATTAATTACGAAAGAAGTAGAACCAACACCTGAAGTTGAAGAAACTCCAGTTAAGCCCATTACATCTGCAACTGCTAATGAGAATATACCCCAACCTTGACCTTCTCCCCATGAAGCATCATTCCAAGCGTTTGCAGATACATTAGACTGCATTGCATCAGGAGCAGTTAGTTCAACTAACATACCTGACTCGCCCCAGGTTTCATTACCCCAAGTGTCTTGTCCCCAACCTGTATTTATTTCTGCTGAAATTGTTACTGAACCAACACCAGCTGTCATCGCACTTGGCGCTGTAAGTGTAAGAGTTACATCATTAAGTTCTCCCCACTCACCATCATTCCAAGCTTGTGCACCGAAACCTAATGAAAAGGCATCTGTTGTGCCCCAACGACCGGTGTTCCAGGTTGTTCCAGACTGGTTCCAAGTATTAGCCATAAGAAGAGACCTCCTATGCTAATCTTATGATAGCGTTTGTTGCGTCTGCTGTTGGGAATTGAATTGTAAAAGTTCCACTAGTTACAGTTTTGTCTGAGCCGAATGCTATAGATACACAAGAAGGATTTCCTGTTGCTGTGTCATTATAAATTAATGCACCATTTGCAGTGAATGTAGCACTAGAATAACTTACATCTGCAAAATCACAAACTGCAGTTGTGCTTGAAGCTGCTGGGGTTACACTTGTTAGTGTTGCGCCACCAGAAGTGTAAGCAGTTCCTGATGTGTTAGTGATTTCGTTTGTAGCTGAAAAAGCTGTTGTACTAGCTCCTAGAGTTGCATCACTTGTGTACAAAGCAATTTTGAATGTATCACCTGTTGTTGCTGTAAAATTGTGAACTCCTTTTAAAAGCTCTACTTTAAAACTTGTGCATACTGCTGATGTTATTGCCATAATAAAACTCCTTAAGGTGTTGTTGATGGTATTGTTATTCTAACAGCCCCATCAGTGTAATCATCTCGTCTTCTTCTGCCGATTTGTTCTACACCAAATTTATCTACTTCTTGTTTATACTTTTGTTCGTATAATGTCAACATATCTGCTGGGCCTTTTAAAAAGGCATATGTCTCCGCTAGACAGCAATATAATAGCCCATTTGGGAAGTTTAGACTGATATAGTTAGTCGTATTATCAGAGGCCAAAGTTGCTGGCATTTTATTGTAATGCACTCTAAATTTGTATGTTGTATCTGGTACAGGTGCAAACATCATCCTGCCAGAGTTAGTATCTCCGTCTCCAGTAGCAGCACCAAACATAGCATAATATTTAGGTTGTCCTCTTTTTGATGACTCTGTCGATGAGATATATTCTTGTAAATATGTAACATCTTTTTTCTGTAAAAATACGTTTGCTCCTGTAGTAGCAGACGTAGAATCATAAACTTGTATTGCTCTAATAAATAAAGCTCCTCCTGGAGCATTTATTGTTTCTTGTCCAGTAACTAAATTACCTATCTGTTGTTTTCTATCAGCATCGATAGGGACATCACGCATAATTCTATATTGCGCATTTAAAATAATATTCTCTAATTGATCTGTAGATAAAACATTTGAATCTACTTCTGTGTAGTTTCTAATTTGTGTAACTAAAGTAGTATAACTAATTCCTGCCATATTTAAGCCCTATCATTTATTGGTCCAATTGTACACTGGAAACCACCGCCTGTTTCTGTGCTAGTTGCAGCGTTAGCTAATGTAACATTCACACCGTCAAATTGAGTAAGAGTAGCTGGTTGTCCTGTATATGGAACAGATGTAGTATTTAAAGATGCAACCTTAAAAGATCCAAAAACTTTTGCGTCATCAGCATGAGAAGTAGCTGTTGTTGTAGCTGGAGATGCACCTCTAAAAGGTGCGCTAGTTCCTCTTGTGCATCCCGTTAATTGATTTGTAGATTTTCCTGTATATTGAATAACTTCATTTACAAATAAACCAGAAGAGGAATCTACTTTTTCAATCATAATAAAACCACTTGATGGAAACTCTGTGGCATCAGTTAAATCAATCGAAGTAGCCGAATCAGTTATTGCTCCGTTTAAAGTTGTAGAAAGTTGTAAAGTAGCTATAGCTAAACCACCCACAGAAGCTTTTACATTTTGAAATCTAATATGGTCATTTACAACTAAATCTCCATCAGGAAATAAAATTTTTAAAGTTGTGCTTGAAGCAGTTACAAACGGATTATCTGGTAAAAATTCTTGTGTTGGAAACTCTGTTCTAGCTGGTTTTGCATTTTGTAATCCTTCAGGATCAGCTCCATGCGCTCTTGGCTCTAACTGTGGTTGTTTAGGTTCAAACTCTGATACATGAACTCTTGAACCATTCCACTCTTTAACCATTTCTTTATATGGAAATGCTTGCCCTGATCTATCTGATATAAACTGAGCGTATTTACCTTTTGAAAAATTAGACATTTGGATAATAAGTTTTTGGGGTTATGTAAGAACTTGATGATGAGCCATCTTCTGCTAAAGCTCTTTGTAATTCATCTTCGTAATATAATTTCATTTGTTGAGATAATTCTGGTTTAAATTTTTGTGCTAAATAAAACGATAGTCCAGATACCATACAAGGAACAAATCTATACGGCACATCTGTTGCGTTAGTATAATCACCAATATCTTGTATTCTTTTTACAAAATAATAATTAATTGTATTACCTGCCTCTGTTGATCCTGGTGTTAAATATAAAGTAATTGTAACTTTATCTATAAATCTTTGCACATAATATTGAGAAGGTGTTCCTGTAGAAGTTTTATTAGAAAGACCTTGATATGTTGATCTATTTATTTTTGTAAGAGGTGTGTCTACGTTTGAAGAATTCCTGTAAACAGCTTCTAAAACATCATCAACTCCATACACAGCTGTAGCATCAGACGTGCCATCACCTGTTGATCTAAACATTGTGTAGACTGCTTGATTATTTACTAACGTAATTGAATTATTTCCAATTTGCCAATAGTGAAGACCTCTATTACCCCATTCTTGAAATAATATATTAAGAGATCTTCTTGCCTGGCGCATCTGATTACCAGATACACTTTGAAGACCTATTCTTTCATAAGACTCTTCTATAATTTCATCTATAGAAAAATTCTTATCAAATACTGTTGTTCCGGAAGTAGTGTTTGCCACTTATCCTCCTTATCCGTCAAAGTAGACAGTTGCTGAATTACAACTTACTTCAGAAAAAGTTACAAAAGCACCATCTTTGTATAAGATTCCGTCTTGTGGAATGTTAACTGTGTTAATGTCTCCTGCAGTTCCACCTGTTCTAACTGTTAATAAAGTTGTTCCTGTTATACTTCCATCTTTAAATAAAACACTTCCAACTGCTCCACCTGACTCTGCATTCACCTGTCTAACTCTAGTTCTACCTTGAAAAATAGATCCAAAAACATCAGCAGTCATTCCTAAAGATACGTTAGCAGCCGGTTGTGCACTCACGGTTGCAGAAGTTATCGTTAAAAAAGCTCCTGTAGTTCCAGAAGAAGTTTCTGCACTTCCAGTTAAAGTTATAACTTCAGTTAAAGCATCACCGTTTTGGTCTGTTCCAACAATAGTAACTGTTTTACCGTTGTCTCCCGTTCCAGCAGTTGTAGCCGTAATTTTCCTTGCAGTATTTGTTCCAAAAGAAGTTTTAGCCAAAGTAAACGTGCTCGTTGGTTGAGCAGCCGCCGCCACAAAAGTTGCAGACGAAGCGTTAGTGTCTATAAACGTTTTGGATTTTACATCACCCATATACATATTTGTTTCTCCTTATCTTTGGTGTGGGAGAGTATTGAGATCAAAAAGTCTCAAAGTTTCCCTCCCACATAATTAAGTATTACGATGCAAAAACAAATGCACCTTTAACTTGAGTTGTTTCTCTAGCTAATGATGATGCAATGTGCCATGTACCGTCTTCATAACAAATGAAAGCAATCTGTCCACCAACCGTCAACAAATTAGTTGTTGCGTTAGCAGGTGTGAAAGTTAATAAAGTTTCACCAGATGCTGAAGTATCAAAA
>CAACVF010000058.1_pt1 | contig 22679 bp, 13 predicted proteins | sample 2381781 | NCBI WGS metagenome assembly CAACVF01 (sample SAMEA5211967, study PRJEB30684) | marine metagenome | biome: Marine; feature: Epipelagic; material: Water | collected 2015-10-15 | depth 60 m | reverse complement strand
ACAATCTAATAAATCAGTAGCAATTCTTGATTTTGGTTCTGATAAATCATCAAGTGCTGGAGATTTTACAATACAATTTCCAACACCTGACGCAAGTAACGCTATAATTCGCATAGCTTAGTGGGGTAAACCTACATGGCTCGTCTTGTTAAGGATCGTATAAAACAAACCACTACTACTACTGGAGCTAATAATTTAGCTTTAAGTGGTTCAGTTGCAGGGTATCAGAATTTTTCTGTTCTTGGGGACGGAAATACTACATTCTATTGCATAGAAGACGCTAACGGAACCGCTTTTGAAGTAGGGATTGGAACCTACACAAGCAACACACTTGCACGAACAACAATACTAGACAGCACTAACTCTGGTAGTGCTATTTCTCTAACTTCTGGAACACATGATGTGTTTGTTACATACCCAGCAGGCCGTGCTGGATTTAACGATGAGGGTCTTTCTCCTACCCTTACCGCTTCAGGTACGATCACAGCAGGTAAACCAGTTATACAGAATACAAATGGTACAGTTACACAGGTTGGTACAACAACTATTGCATCAGGAACAGGAACATTATCTACAAATACTGTTAGTAATGCAGAAGAAGGTCAAGTTGCAATGGGTGCAACTAATCAATTTGTAAATTTATATAGAGTAGCAAATTCGACTAATCAATACCTAACAGCTAATACAATTTCATCAACTGATTTAAAAACAATAACTAGAGGTGCAACTGTTAATTTTGATGCAGGTGCAGCAAGAAATGCAGGTATAATTTATGAACCTAACCAAGAGAAATATGTAGTTATTGCATTTAATAGTAATTATTATTTAACTGCTACAACTGCTACTTTTAGTGGTACAGGTTCAAGTGCTACATTAACACTTGGCACACAAACTATTATAGATTCTAATGGGTGGTCAGGTAGTGGTTTTCAAAATGCTAATATAACTTACGATACAACTGCCCAAAAAATTGTAGTAGCAGGAACAAAAACAGGAACAAATAATGCAGTTTGTATTGTAATCAATTTAGATGGAACAACTTTTACTCAAGGTAGTAGAACGACTGTTACTATTGCTACACCAAGTGAATATGCTTCTGATAATGTTATATGTGCATATTCTTCAACAGAAAATAGAGTTGTGTTTTTATATGCTGAAAACAGTCAAGTGGATTCAACTGCTGATATTTACACAACTGTAGGCACAGTATCAGGAACAAGTATTTCCTTTGGTTCAGCTCAAGCTGTAGGAAATCGAGTAGATACTGGTTACTCTAATATGTCTAAAGATACTACTTTAAGCGTAGATAATAATGGTGTCATTGTAATTACTCATTTATCTCAATCTTACACTTTATACTCACAATCAGCTACATTAAGTAACACTACTTTAACATGGGGAAGTACCTCACAAATATCAAACATAACTTGTTTAAGTGGTGCTTTTGGCGAATGTGGAAGTGTAAAAATAGCAAGTGGCAAAACTATAATGGTAAGAGCAACTAAGTCTGACAGTCCATCAAATGCTAACAAAGGTATTTTTTGTGTAATTACAGTATCAGGCACAAGTGTTAGTAATGGTTCAGTACAAGAATTTTCTTCATCAGCTACACGCTATCCAAATGTAAGTAGTAATTATTCTAAAACTCAAGCGTTAATTAATTTTGGTTCTGGTAGTGAAAATAATATTATATTTCAAGAAAGTTCTCAAGAAGGACCATCCAACCTCAATTCAACAAATTTCTTTGGCATTGCATCAAATTCTGCAACTACGACCAATCCTGTACAAATTAATGTTCCTGGAAGTATAAACAATGCTCAGACCGGGTTAAATGTTGATAAAGATTATTATGTTACTGATGCAGGTCTTATAAAAGAACGTACAACGACAACGACTACACTAGCATCAACACCAACTGTATCTGCATTAGTAGAAGATTCAACATACTATACAAATAACAATAGACTAGGTTCTCAAGCAGTTGCTTATGACTCAAACTCAGGAAGTTATGTCAGAATTATTGGAAACATGGGTAGTGAATATCCTACTGTACAAGCAGGCACATGGTCTAATGGCACAATAACTTGGGGAACAGCTACAGTATTGCAATCTCATAATACAGGAAGTAATGCTCCAAATGTTATATCGGCAGATGGTAAAGTTATATTTTATTGGATGGCTTTAGTAAGTTCTAATTATTATTTAAATACACAATGGGCTACAATTTCAGGAACAACATTTACTCTTAATACAGCAGGTATCCAAAATGTTGTAACAGCAAATACTACTACTAATAGACAAAGTGGAGTGATGGCTTATGATGTAAATGCTTCAAGATTAGTTTATAATTATTATGATTCTACTAATAAAAAAGTATATGTAGTAACAGGAGAAATAACATCAACTAGCTTTACTTTTGGTACTCCATTAGAGGTTGATGATTGTTTTAATGCCTCTAATAATGCTCATATATCTTCAATAGTTTATGACGCTAGTAAACAAAGAACAGTTTTATTTTATTTACAAAAAGATTCAGGAGTTGATACTGGTAAACCAAATGCAGTAGTTTTACAAGTTGGCTCATCTACTATAACAAAAGGAACAGCAGTAGAAGTCCTAAATTCAAATATGGAAGTTTCTATACCATCTTATGCTATATACGATAGCACAAATCAAAAAGTAATGTTTTTGTGGCGACAAGATTCTCCAAATAGAATGTATTATTCTATCGGTACAGTTACAGGCGGTGGAACAAACTCTATATCTTGCACAACCCCTGTTGATTTTGGTGGTGGTTCTAGTGTTGAGGGTATAGGTATGCTTTATGATACAGGAAAATCACAAATTCTTTTTCCACATCAAACAGGCAGTCATCCAAATAGGATAGTTACTGTTAATGCCTATACATCAGATGGCTCTACATTAACATTAGCATCTTCAACAGCAAGTTCTGGTACTTTTCCTGCGATGGGAAAGGCGTGTGCGTCAGCTTATGGTACAGATAAAGGTAGTTTATTTTATTTTGCTATTGATGGTGAAAGTAAAAACGGACAAGTTACATCTTACTTTGGCTCAACAACATCAACTGTAGTAAATGGATCAGTCTTTGCAGGTACAGCATTAAGTGCAACGGCACTAGAATTAAAAACATTTCCTGCAAGTACAATTGTAAGTAGAGCTGATGGTGCAGTAACAGCAGGTAAACCTGTAATTGTGGAAGCTGATGGTAAGTTTGCACAAGCTAAAACAACTACTAATAATATTAGTTTTTCACAAAGTTCTATAACATCTATACAAGCAAGTGTTACTTCTCGAAATGTACATACTAGCTATGATACGGCACAAGATAAGTTTGTTTGTTTTTACGAAGATGAAGGTGCTAGTAGTTACCTATATGGTAATGTAATTAGTAATGATGGAACTACTTTAACCGCAGGTTCAAAATCAAGTGCAGTTTCAATTCAAAATGTTAGACCACTACATGTAATATATATTGGTGATAGTAAGCATATTATATTTTCCAGAGATGATAGCAATAATTATTTTCACGCAGTAGTTGCAACTGTTTCAGGCACATCAGTAAGTTACGGAACACCTCTTGTATTTCATAGTTATAGCAATCATTATGTGGGTTCAGCGTATTGGGACTCAGATAAAAATGTTGCTGTTTTTGTAGGTTGTTATAATTCTAGTAGTAAAAATTTAGCAGCATATTCTTTTACTGTTTCAGGAACTACTTTAACTAAAACAGCAGGACCAATTGATAATTCACAAGGTACAGTTGATTGGGTTGATGCTTGTTATGATAGCACTAATAAAATAGGTGTTGTTGCTTATACTGATAATAGTGATGATGGATATGTTACGACATTATCAGTTACAAGTGCAGGTTCTTTAACATGGAATACTTCTGGAGAGGCTCAAATATCAGGCAGTGATAACATTGAACTATCAGGTAATGCTATGACATACGACTCAGCAAACGAAAAAACAATATTAGCTTACACTAATGTATCAACAAATGGTTATTTATATACTAGACCAATAACTTTAAGTGGAAATCCTACAACAACTGTAGCAATAGGTAGTGCATCTGATGTTAGTGGTGTAGATGTTTTTGCTCAAGAATTTTCGGCAATAGCTACAGATTATGGAACTGTTGTTTATACATGGATAAAGACAGGGGATTATGCTTATATAAAATATAAAGAAGGTGATGCAAGCGGTTCTACTATAAGCATTGGTTCATTAGTTAATTTAGTTTCCAGTGGCACTTACTATGATGCACCTCGTTTAGCATTTAATCCAACTGACAATGTTATTGTAGGTGCTTTTAGAAATGGTGGTGATGATGATGTTGATGCTCTTGCATTTATTGCATCAGGTTCTGCAAGTTCTACAAATTTAACAGCAGAAAATTACATAGGCATAGCCCAAGAGACAGTTTCAACAAATGAAGATGTAAAAGTAACAACTATATCTGGCGTTGATGCTAATCAATCTAGTTTAACACCTGCTCAAACTTATTATGTACAGACTGATGGCACTCTCTCTACTACCGCAGGAAGTCCTTCCGTTGTAGCAGGAACAGCGATAGCAGCAACTCAATTACTAGTATCAAGATCGTAGGAGGTGGCACATGGTTTTAGTTGTAAAAGACCGCATAAAAGACACCAGCACTACAAGTGGTACGGGCACTATAACCCTTGCTAATTCTCCTCCTGCTGGATACCAAGCTTTCTCAACATTAGGAAATGGATCTACTACTTATTACGCTATTCAAGATGCGAATGATGCATTTGAAATAGGTTTAGGAACGTATAATGCCAATACTCTTACTAGAACTACTATATTATCTAGTTCTAATTCTGGTAATTTAGTTAACCTTACATCAGGGCCTAATACTGTTTGGGTTGATTACCCGGCAGCTAAAGCCTACTTGTCAGAAGAAGGCATAGATAAATCTTTTACAGCGACAGCATCAATAACCGCAGGTAAACCTGTAATTTTAAATAGTGCAGGTACAGTTACGCAAGTTGCGGAAATTCCAGCAACTATTGCAGCTGGTTTAGGTACTAAAACAACAACTGAACTAGCATCATCAATTTACGACCAACAAGCGGCAATGGGTATTAATGGTCAATTTGTTTCTGTATATAGACAAGGCAATGATTATATGTGTCAAGTAAACACAATATCTGCTACAGATTTAAAAACTATTACACATGGCACATCTCAATTAACTTTTAATTTATCTAGTTCAACTGATGTTGGCATTATTTATCAACCTGATGCTGATAAATATGTTTTATTTTATAAAGACAGTAGCAGTTATCTAACAGGTTCAGTTATGACTGTAAGTGGAACAGGTGCTTCAGCTACATTAACTACTGCAACTGCTGTGACTTTAAGGTCAACAGCAATGAATGGTAGCCCTAATAATAGCAACTTAACCTATGATACTTCATCTGATTTATTAATAGCGTGTTGGACAGAAGGAAGTTCGCCTAAAACTGTTAGTATGCCTATTAGTGGTACAACTATTTCAGCAAATACTGTTGAGTCAGTTCCTAAATATGGTTCTTATGTAAATTCTTATTCATGTAGATGTGCTTATTCTTCTACAGCAAATAAAGTAGTTTATTTATATTCTGATAATGATACAGAAGATTTATACACTACTGTTGGAACAGTATCAGGTTCATCTTTTACTTTTGGTTCAACAGCTATTGTTGGAAGTTTACCAACAGGTAATTATAATGGTGCTGATGCTTGTGTAGGTGTTGATAATAATGGTGTTGTCGTTTTATCCTATTTAGCTCAAGATATTACACCTAGTTATACATTATTTTCACAAGCAGGAACACTTAGCGGAACAACTATTACATGGGGTTCACCATCTCAAGTATCAAATGTTACTTGTTATAATAATGCAAGTAATGAATGTTCAATCGCACCAATAGCATCAGGTAAAATGATTATTGCTAGAGCAACTCGAAGTGACAGTCCTTCAAATGCTGATAAAGGTATTTTTGCTATTGTAACATCTTCAGGCACAACTGTTAGTAATGGAAGTGTTCAAATTTATTCTTCAACTGCTTCACGCTATCCATCTTTAGCTGTTAATTATTCTAAAACACAAGCTGTTATTAATTGGGGTGATTCTGCTTCAATGGATATGAACAATATTGTTTATCTTGAGTCTCAACAAACAGGCGGTGGAGTAACTAACCTGACTACAAGTAACTATCTAGGCGTAGCTTCTACTAGTGCGGGAGCAAATGCATCTGTTAACATCAATATACCAGGAAGCATAAACAATGATCAAACAGGATTAACTATTGGAAAAAACTATTACACTTCTGGTGCTGGAGTTATCTCAACAACACTTTCTTCTAACTTTGTAGGTAAAGCTATTTCTTCTACACAACTATTATTAGGAGAAGAAAAAGGAAACTCTTTAGATGGATTTTCTAATGGTGCAATTACGAAGGGCAAGCCTGTTGTAATGCAAGCTGATGGTGATGTAGCACAGGCAGGTCAAGTAAACGTAACTAACACAGGAACAGCTTCACAAGGTTCACTTGGAAATATAGGAACATATCAGGAAGATATGTTTGCGATGGCAGTTGCGTCTGATGGAGTAACGTATTGCTTTACATATCAAACAACATCAAATGGACAGGCTTGTAAAATAGGTACTCGCTCAGGTGAAACTATAAGTTGGGGAAGTGAACTTGTTTTAGCAAGTGTAACCTCAGTTTCTCACTTTGTATCTTATGATGCTAGTGCAAATGTTTTTGTAACTTCATACACTACAGGTAATTTACTTAAAGGTACTGCTGTATCTTTCTCAGGTAATACAGGTACAAAAGGTACAGAAGTTACAATCATGGATTTAGGTAATGCATCAGGTAATCCATCTTATCATTATCAACATTGGTATGACTCAACAAATGAAATAACTGTATGTTGGGCTAGAGGTGGCGTAAGTGGAAACAATACTAATAGAAGTTCTGCTGTTGCTTTAACTCTTACAGGAACGTCAATATCTGTAGGTACATTATATGAAAACACAACAGCAGGTGGTCAATATAATAAAGGATGTGATATTACAGGTGGTAAGCACGTTGTTTATTGGCGTAGTAACAGTAGTTATTACCCTAATGTTATGACAATGACTGTTACAAGTAGTGGTGCTATATCATGGGGTACACCATTAGTAATAAATAGTGCTACAGGAAGTTTTAGTAACCCAGTTTATAATCCTATTTATCCAAATAAAGTTATTCTTGCAGGTAAAATTTCAACAGCTAATAATTATTTAAGTTATGCAGGTTTAACAATTAGTGGAACATCAATAACGGCTTCTAATTTTAGTGATGGAAATATTAACAATGCTCAATCTTATGTAGAATCAGGTGGTAATGTTGCTGTTTATTCAAATTATAGTGGAAATTATTGTTTTGTTTATCAGACTTACAGTCCATATAATTCAAGGTATAACTTTGCTACGACAACTGATGGATTATCTTTAACAGTAGCAACAGCAGTAACAACGACTGGACATGGATCTAATCAATTCTATGCAGGTGCTTGTGCAAGTGATGTTGATGGTGTTGTTGTTGAAAACCATAATGATAGAAGTTCGAGTCCAGGCTATTATTCATACTATTGTTTTAATCCTACTTTTAATTATACATCTTTAGGTCCTACTAACCTTACCGCAACAAATTATCTAGGAATAGCCTCTGATACAGTGGCTAACAATGAGAATGCAACAATACAAACACAAGGTGCTGTTAACCCTGATCAAAGCAGTTTAACAGCTGGACAATTGTATTATGTTCAAACAGATGGTACATTGTCTACCACGGCAGGAAGTCCGTCTGTTATTGCTGGCATTGCTACGTCCGCAACAACACTATTAGTAACCAAATCGTAATAAAGGAGAAACTTATGAAAGCGATTAAATGGAATGGAGGAGGCAACGATGGTGTTGTTATTTACCTCTTTGCAGATGACACAGTAATTGATGTGCAATCTGACAAAACTGTAATAGGAGATCCTGAGACTCTTATTATATCTGATTGTAACAGTTCTAATGTAACTGTTGTAACAGGTGTTACCGACCCCGGCGATTATTGGGGGTGGAAATACAAACATACTTCAGGTTCTAGTTTAGCTGCTAATACTAGTTTTAAAGGAAGTTCAGAGTTAAATGCTGACATCAATGCATCTGCTACTACTATTGATGTAACTAATTCAAATCCTTTTACAACAAGCGGAACAGTTCAAATTGGTGATGAAAAAATTGCTTATACAGGTGTAAGCGGAACAGCCTTAACTGGTGCTACGAGAGGTTCAAACAGCACAACTGCTGCGGCACACACATTAGGAAGTAATATAACACAGGTCTAGTATATGTTTAGTGTAGGTACATATTCCGATTTTCCTTTTTCAGATCAAGGGACTTTATCTGTAACAGTTGAGGTTACGGGTGTTGTTGGCACTGGTCAATTAGGAACTGCGTCTGCGGGACAATTTGTTACAGTAGTACCTACTGGTGTTTCCGCAAGTACAACTATTGGCAATGTAACTATAGATGCAGTCTTTAATGTTACTCATGTTGTAAGCGGAGTAAGTGCAACTATATCAATAGGAACGTATTCAGTTGCAACTCAAGGTAACGAACTTGTTGTTACAAGTGGCGTTGCTGCCACTGGTGCAATTGGAACTCCAGCTACTAATTTTGATTCTGTTATTACACCTACAGGTCAAACAGCTACTGGAGAAATAGGAACAGTTGCTGTTAATACAAGTACAATAGCTACTCCTCGTGGCAATGAAACATTTACTATTACTGTATATAATTCTGGTGGTGGTAATAAATATTATGCTAATGGTCAAAAACAAAGTCTTTATACGGCCCTACACAAAGGCTTTACTTACAAGTTTGATCAATCAGACTCAAGTAATGCAACACATCCTTTAAGATTTAGTACTTCACAAGATGGGTCTGATTACACTGATGGCGTTACAGTCGTAGGAACACCAGGTCAGGCTGGAGCTTACACACAAATTGTAGTAGCTGAGAATGCACCATCAACATTGTATGTAAAATGTTCTAACCATAGCGGGATGGGTTTTGCTCTTTCTATTGAAGCAAACGTAAATCTCTTAATGACATTGAGCGATGGAACTGTTACGGTATCAGCAGGAGTAACAATAATTCCTACGGGATTAACGTCTCAAGGTTTAATTGGTCAAATAACCGTAGGTTTAGGTGCCGATGTATTCCCTACTGGAGTGAGTGTAACTGGGTCAATTGGAGATATACTTCTCTGGCAAGAAGTTAATACTAGCCAAGACCCTAATTGGACAAGGATTGCTGCATAATGGCTACATTTAGTAATTTAGGAATAAAATTAATTCAAACAGGTGAAGAGTCTGGTACATGGGGTACAAGTACAAATACTAATTTTGATATTGTAGATCAAGCTATAGGCGGATATGTAAGTCATACAATGTCTGATTCTAATTTAACTTTTAGTATTTCTGATGGAGCTACATCAGATGCTAGAAATAAAATTGTTAATTTTACAGGAACTTTAACAGCCAACAGAACAATAACTTTTTCTCCTTCTGATTTAGAAAAAAATTGGTATGTAAAAAATTCTACTACTGGCGGTTATTCTCTTACTTTTAAACAAGGATCTGGTGGAACTACAGTTACTGTTCCTAACGGAATAAGTGCTATTATATATACTGATGGTGCAGGAGCAACTAACGGTAATGTTGTAAACGGTATTGGAACTCTTTTAACAAAAGGAATTATACCCGATACAGATGATACACACGATATAGGAACATCTACTCTTAAATTTAAAGATATTTACATTGATGGAATTGCTTATTTAGATCAAGCAGATATTAACGCAGGAACAATTGATGGTGTTAGTATAGGAAGTAACGCACCTGCTACTAATTTAACAGTAGATCTTGTAAATATTGATGGAAATAATATTAAAGCTACTTCAAATCAATTAGCATTTATAACAGGCGGTACAGCTGAAAGAATACGAATAGACGCTTCTGGTAATATTTTTTACGGAGCTAGAACAACAACAAATGCTGTTGATAATGCTACAGCTTACTTAGATACAAATACCACCCTTCAAAGCTATCAAGGTACTGGTATACCACATATGCAATTTTTAAACGGAGCTACAACTGTAGGCTCTGTTACTAACAACGGAACTGCTGCATCATTTAATACTACTTCTGATTATCGAGTTAAAGATAAACTAGGTGAAATTGAAGATGCTGTTGAAAGAGTTCTAGAGTTACAACCTCTTCTCTATTCTTTTACAGGAAGCGAAGATATTAATGAGGGTTTTATAGCTCACGAAGTTGATGCTGTAGTTCCTAATGCAGTTACCGGTGATAAGGACGCTGTTGATCCAATAACAGACGCACCAATCCTACAGCAATTAGATTTATCTAAGCTGGTTCCTTTACTTACTCAAGCTTTAAAAGAAGCAATTTGGAAAATCGACGATTTACAAGAGAAAGTGGAAGAATTACAAGATGCCGTTAGCGAAATTTAATTTCCGACCTGGAATAAATAAAGAAACAACAGATTATACAGACGAAGGTGGCTGGACAGATGGTAACCTTGTTCGTTTTCAAGCAGGACTTCCTCAAAAAATAGGTGGATGGGAAAAGTATTCTCAAAATTCTTTTTTAGGAAGTTGCCGAACATTGTTTGAGTGGTCTGATTTTGACGGCAATCAATATTTAGGTGTAGGAACTAATCGTAAGTTTTATGTTCTTAATCAATCTGTTTTTTATGATATTACACCATTACGATCCACAGTATCAGCTACAAATATAATGACTACAAATGGAACAACTTCTGTAAGGTTTACTGTTACAGGCCATGGTTGTGCTACAGGAGATTTTGTAACTATTTCTGGATTGTCAGCTCCTGTTAATGGTATTCCAATAGCACAAATAAATGCTAATCATTCTGTAGCTGTTGTTGATGCTAATAATTTTGATATAACAGTTGCTACTCAAGCTAATGGATCTACGTCTAATACTGGCGGTACTTTAACATTTGCTTTTGAAATACCTGTTGGCGAAGACTTACAAAATCTTTTAGGTGGTTGGGGCTCTAGTAGTTGGAATGCTGGCTCTTGGGGTTTTGGTGCTACCGGAACTTCTTTTAGATTATGGAATCAAGATAATTATGGTGAAGATCTTATTATGAATTACAGAGGCGGTGGTATTTATAAATGGGACGAGAGTGCAGGAACAAATACTCGTGCTACAGATATAACCGATGATTCAGGGGCTATTTTAGCTCCAACAAAAGCAAATCAAGTTATTGTCTCTGAAAGAGACGGCCATGTTATTGCGTTAGGTGTTGATCCTATTTCTGGTGCTTCTAGAACAGGAACAATAGACCCAATGATAATAGCAATTTCTAATCAAAACAGTGCAGTCGATTGGCAAATACGAACAGATGGTACATCTACAGCTGATCAAATTGAATTAAATTTAGGTTCTGAGATTATTGGCGGGCTACAAACTCGTCAGGAAATATTAGTATGGACCGATATCGCATTGTTTTCATTGCGATTCGTAGGGGGACCCCTGCCCTTTACCACTTCTCTCCTCGCTAGGGGTCCCTCGATACTTGGTCCAAATGCAGCGGTTAATGGAGCCGATGCAACATTTTGGATGGATAAATCTAACTTCTATGTCTACACAGGTTCTGTTAACGCTCTTCCTTGTAGTGTAAAAGAATATGTCTTTAACGATATTAACTATGACGAAAGATATAAAATTTTTGGTTTTTCTAATCAAACATTTGATGAAGTAGGATGGTACTATCCTTCTGCTGGTTCTAACGAAATTGATCGCTATGTAACTTATAACTACGTGCAAAGAACATGGTCTATAGGTAAAATGGAAAGAACAGCTTGGATTGACTACGGCATTTATCAAAAACCAAGAGCAGCTGGTGGTTCAACACCAGGATATATTTATGCTCATGAAGTAGGTTTTGATGATGACGGAGCTCCAATGGATGGTGTTTCTATTCAGTCAGGAGATATTGATATAGGTGACGGCGAACAATTTGCATTTGTTAGTCGAGTTATACCAGACTTTAGATTTATAGGAACAAATATAGCTGGACCTCAAACTGTTGATTTAGTTGTAAAAATGCGTGATGCACCAGGTGGTACTTTAACAGCAGATGCAACTATACCTGTTGATGCAGAAACAAAAGTAACAAACATTAGAGGAAGAGGAAGACAGTTTTCTTTAAATGTAACTAGTTTTAATGACGGAAGTAATAACAATGCTAATCGTCTTGGAGTTGGTTGGAGATTAGGCTCTACACGACTCGATGTTAAGCCAGATGGGAGACAATAATGCCACGTTATGACATTCGACAAGCCTTCTCATCTCTACCTCGTTTCACACAAGGCGACATAGATGCAGACAAATTAAACAGAATGGTGCGTACATTAGAACAAAACCTTTTTCAATTGGATTTAAATGTGGTACCTTCTTACACAACTAACGAAAGAAATGGTAGAAAATTTAGCCCAGGTGGGTTAATATTTAATACAACGGTGGAAGTACACCAAGCGTACGATGGCAATGCTTGGAGAAATTTATATTTACCTGTGGTTTATCCGACGGGTATGAGTTTAACAAGTTCCATAGGAACAGTAACAGTGGTGACATCGTAATGGGATTAATTCAAGATTGGTTAGGAATAGGAAAAAGTGCTCAACCTGTAGCACAACAACAAGGAATTTTAGGCCAAATATTTCAACCAGCAACACAAGGTATTCAAAATCTTTTAGATCCAAATACTTATGGACAACTTGGGCAAATGTATGTTCAAGGAAAAATGATGAATGCTTTAGGTGTAAATAACATTCAAAGCGGTATGCAAGATCAAATGTTAAGAAATCAATTTGCTAATTCTGTTTTAGGAGGACCCGGAGGTCAATCGCCAACTTCTTCAAGAAGATTAGGGTCTCAATTTAAAAATATAAGAAACAATGCAAATAAAGAAGCTATTAAAGCTCAATATGGTTTTGCTGATGAATCAGATGCTGATTTAATGAAATGGTATTCTGGTTTATATAATGAAAAAGGTGAAATGAGAAAATTAACTGATAAAGATTTTCAAAAACTTATTATGATGGAAACTTTAATGATGCCTACTGATGTTGTTATGGAAGGTAAAAGTGAATACCAAAGACTTCAAGAAGAAGCTAAAGCTGATGTAAAAAATCAATTTGGTGGTAGATTTAAAACTTATGATACTAATTCTATGTATCCTCAGTACGGTGCACCAGGTTATGCTAACGGAGGTTTAGCTGGCTTAACAAAAAGAAGGGTTCCAGATATTTATTTTTCTAGATACGCTCAAGGTGGTGTTGCTAATTTAATGAATGGCGGAGCAGCTAACGGTCCAGGAACAGGAACAAGCGATTCTATTCCTGCAAGATTATCTGATGGTGAATTTGTAATGACAGCTGATGCTGTAAAAGGAATGGGTGAAGGAGATAGAGCTGAAGGCGTAAGAAAAATGTACGCTGTAATGAATGAATTAGAGAGATTAGCATAATGGCAAATGATATTGCAGCAGGTAATGTAGTTCAACAATTAGAAGATCCATATATTAGAGAGCTTAGACAATTTTTATTTGAAAGAGGTTTTGACTTTGCTGGAAATCCACTTCCTTTAGAAGCAATTACTTCACAAATAGCATCATTTAACCCTTTAGAGCAAAGAGCAATAGATATTGGAGCTGGAGGAATTGGTTCATATTTTCCTTATATGCAAAGAGGAACTGAACTTTTTGAAAATGCTGTTGATGAATATGATTTAGCTGGGGCTATGATGAAAGAATCTATGCCTTATTATAATGAGGCAGCAGGTGGTTACAGAGACGCAGCTATGTTGGCTCGTAGTGGTTTAGCCCCAACAGAGCGTGGCATATACGAAGGCATGAACATGCTGCAAGCTGGCCTTGGTTCTTTTGATCAAAGAGCAGCTGATAATTATATGAATCCTTATATGAGGTCTGTAATAGATGATCAATTATCAGATGTAGATGAATTTTATGATCAACAAGTTACAGATTTAAATACTAAAGCTGCTCAAAGTGGTTTAAGGGGTTCTGCAAGAGCAGGTCTTTTAGGTTTAGAAATTGAAAAAGCAAAACAAGAACAAAGAAGTAAACTTTTAAATCAAGGTTTAGCCTCTGCTTACGATCAAGCACAAAGACAATTTAATTTAGAACAACAAGCTTTAAGAGGAGCAGGACCCGTTATGGCTAGTTTAGGTCAAGGTTTTGGTCAAGCTCGCTCTGGACTTGCTGGATTGTTAAATGATTTATCTACAAATGTAGGCAATGTTGGTGGAAATTATCTTAGAACAGGATCAGCATACACAGGTATACCTGCCGGTCAACAAGGATTAGGTGGAGCTATAACTAATTTAGGTGGCATAGGTCAAGCTTACAGAGGTAATGATATTTCACAATTAATGAATTTAGGTCAAACAGCTAGAGGTTATGAACAAGCTGTGATGGATACGCAAAAACAAAATGCTTATAACATAGCTATGGAGCCTTATCAAAGAATGAATTATTTAAGTGGTTTAGCTGGAACTATTCCAGGTGGAACTACAACATTTACTAACAGTCAATTTTCATCACCAAATCCAATGAGAGGAGTTGCTGGTCAAACAATAGGAGCAGATACTTATTACAGTATAAATCCTTTACAAGGAATACAAAATTGGTATAGGGGAACTTAATATGTATAATCCTCCAATTATAAAACCAAAAAAATATGCTGGCGGCGGTGCTGTGGGTATTGCCGGTGTTGGTGCTTTAGAACAAAATAAAGAATTTTTTAAACAAAAAAGAGAGCAAGACGCTTTAAGAAAAATGCAAAGATTACAAAATGCATCTAAAACAATTCCTTCTGATCCTATTCTTTCTCCTAAAAATATTCAAAATGATTTAGATAAATTAACTAATGATTTAAAATCAGTTAAAAAAACTAAACCAATTACTAAAACATTAAAAAATGAAAAAGAAATTTCGTCTTTTGATGATATAGAAGAATTTAGAGATTGGATAAAAACAAACACAACTCAAGATGAAGAAACTGGTGAAATAGCTTTTATTCAACCAAAAACAGGAGAAAGGGTTCCTTTAGAAAATGAACCTGAAACAAATGTTTTATTATATGAGGTATTTAAAGAACAAACAGGTCGTAAAGGTGAAGCTGCTGAAGCAATAAAAAATATGAATATAAAACAATTTCAATCATCTCCTGAAGGAAAAAATATAGATGATGTAAGATCTTCAATTGAAGAAAAAGTTACACAAAAAGATTTTATTTCTGATCTAAAAAAAATACAAAAAGATACTAATAACAATAATGGTGGTCTAGGATTAGGCGGAGGTTTAGGCATGGCTGCTGGAGCTGCTTTAGGTTCTAGACTAGGCGGTTTTGGAGCAGCAGCTGGAGCAGCAGGTGGTTATGCTCTTGGTAAAATGCTAGGAAGAGGCGGTCCTACTCTTGATGAAGAAGCTGTAAGATTAGATGCTAATTCAAGAGGTTTAATGGCAGGCGGATCTCCAGGAAGTTTTGCACAAGAAATAGATCAAAAAAGAGGTGCTAAAATGAGTGCTTATGCTGATGATCTCAAAAGACAACAAGCACTTGTTTTACAAGAAAAAAGACAAAACGAAGATAGGCAATTTTATGCATATAGAAAACCTGGTGAAACAGAATATCGTTTAACTCCAAGCCCTTTAAATGAACAAGAGGTTTATGATTTAAGTAGAGAAGGTAAATATGAAATAGCACCTCCGCAACTTGCACAACAAAAAGAACAACAAACTGATGAAGAATTTTTAAGAAAAGCTATTGCAGGTGGTAGAGTTCCTCAAGAAATTTCTAATCAATATTTTCAAGATCAATTTGGTTTTGAAGCACCTAAAGAAGAACCTATTTTCAGAATGCCTACATCTTCTAAAAAAATAATTAAAGAACAAAATACAAAAACTCAAGACTCTGTTTTTAAACATAAAGGTTTTGTAAATGTTGAATTGCCAGGTATAGAAGACAATTTAAAATTTAAGGTGAGGTTACAAGAAGATAAAAACGGTAATGTAAAATATGACCCAGATGTTAATTTAAATCCAATAATTAGAGATATATATAAAGCAGAAGAATATTCTACAAGAACACAAGGAGAAATTGAAGCTGCCAGAGAATTAGTTAACGCTTACACTGTTGGGTCTTCTCAAACCATTGAAGATATTGTTCGATCTCTTGCGGGCTTAGCAGGTATTGATAGAACGCAAGTTTTTGATGACAATGGAAATCAAATATTACCTACAGCAACTGTACTAAAAAGATGGGCCAAAAGATTTACAGCTCAAAATATAACTACATTGCTTGGTGAATCAAACAGAACTATTTCTGATGCTGACAGAAAAAGAGCTGATGACATTGTAAGTATATTGAGGCCAACAACAGACGTAGCTGATGCCATTGCATCTCTTAATGAGCTTATTGAAATTTTTGAAACTCCATCTAGAAATGCTAATATTGCATTACAATCTTTATATTCATTAGCTGAAACAGCTCCAAGTGGTGGTTATTTAGATAGAGTTTTAGCTATGGAAGAATCAGTTATTAATCAAATTAAAAAAAGTGGCGGACCTTTTAATCCACCTAAATCTAGTCAATTTTATTTTGAAGAAACTAGAAAACCAGGAATAATAAGTGAAAGCATTGATTTAACGATGGATGATTAATGGCAGTTACAAAATATTATAAATCATTTGACGGAAAGACAATTGAAGTTAAGCAAGCTGATGAACAACTTACTTTTCAAGAAGAAAGCGTTTTACGCAATAAAATTGGTGGAGATTTTACAGAAATAAAAGAAAAAGTTTCTGAAAAAAATAAACCTACTAAAGAAGTTGCACCTGGATTATATACGCCTGCTGGAAAATTTAGAGGAGCTGATTATAAATCTGGTGTTGATAACAACAATTTTAGAATAGGTTTTTCTAATACAAATAATTTTGATGAAAAAGTTAATTATTTAGATAAAAAAGTTGGTAATGAAGGTTATGTTGTTGATAAACAAGGTAATTTTCTTTTAACTCCAGAAGGACAAACTAAATTACAAGGTAAAACTATGTTTGGTTTTTCTGGTGTTTCTCCTGGTTTAGGAACTGGCGGTGAAGGTAATTTATTAGCTATAGATTCTGATAAATTTGAAGGAGAAGATTTTGCTGATTTAATAGGTGAAGTAGGTTTACCCGCATTAGGTTCAATTGCAGGTGAAGTTCTTGCTTATAGAAATCTTGGTGGAGCCTTACCACCTCAACTTAGAGCTATTACTGGAATGGGGCTTTTATTATCTGTAGGGGGCGGTGCAGCAGGAGCTTACGCAGGAACATTAATAGATGAAAGTCAACAATGGATGAGAGGAATTAGTGAGGAGGCTAAAGGTGACGTTCAAAAAAGAGCTGCAAAAGAAGGTTTAATTGGCGGTGCTGGAGCTGGGGTTGGATATGGTTTTTCAAAACTAATAGGTTCAATTATTAAAGGTGGTCCTGGAATTAATATGACACCTAGTTCAGCTTTAAAAGCACAACAAAAAGATGAAGCTACAAGAAATTTAATGAATGTTCTTTTAGACGCTGGTTTAGTTTATAATCCTTATGCACAAAGACTTTTAAATAAACCTAATTTAGAAAGAAGCACAAAAATTGCTGAAGCTATTGCCGGAGTTTCTGAAAAAAGAATAGCAACTAACATAGAAGCATTAAGAAAACATGTTACAAAAGTTTTAGGTGAAGAAACTGTTAACAATACTCCTGATACAATTATAGAAGAAATGTTAAAAGCTGCGGTTAAATTTAGATCAGGATCTCTTGACGATGCTGTTGACATGGCAACTAAAGCTGCCGGTAAAGGACTTGTTGCTCCTTTAAGAAGTTTACAAGAGAGTGTTGAAAAAGGTGATATATCCATACAAGGTGATGGATTTAAAATATACAATGACCTGCAAGATGCAACTGCTGTTGCAAGTACAGAAGCATTTGATGTGGCAGAAAAACTTTCTGGAAACATATTTAAAAATTTAGACGAAATATCTACTGAAATAGTTCCTGCAAAAAAAGCTACACTAGGATCAAGAACATCTACTGCTGAAAAATTTCCTCCTAAAATGGCTGAACAACTTGACGCTTTACAGAAAGAGGGAGCTGCTGCAGGAGAAATTGCAGATTTAAAAGTTAGATTTAGAAATTTTATACAAAGAGATGGATTAAAAAATGATGGTACTTGGAAAGCTATGTATACAGAAGATCTTGATCAAATATCTAATATGAGACCAGAAATTCCAGCAACACCTGAAACAACTAAATCATTATGGGGAACTACTTCTGCTGATGATATAGGAAAAAAAATAACAGAAGCAGAACAAACTTTAGCTTCTAAAGGACTTTCAGAAGAACAAAGAAACGTTTTACAATTAAACGTAGATTATTTAAAAGGTATTCAAGCATCTGCTGGTGGAAAATCTATTAAAACTTTAAATAATAAAGAAGGAATTCCTCAAATTGCTTTTGTTGCTGATGAAGGGCAAATAAAATATGTTGATCCAAAAGAACTTATTGAACAAGTTCAAGTATTTAAAAAAAGAAATGGAAGCAACATAGATACTGGTGACGGTGTGTTTAAAAAGATTTATGATTTAGAAGAAGGACAATCTATTTTACTTTCCCCTACTGAAATGAATTCAGTTATTCAAGAAATGAGAAGACTATCAATAAATGGAGATGGTATTAAGTTTGATCCTAATTCGCTTTGGGATGCAGCTTTAAATGATTTAAGAGTAAGCAACGCACAATTAACCTCTGCTGTAAAACTTGCAAAAGAAGGAGGCCTTAAAATTCCAAAAGGAATTGATAAGAAAGAATTTTTATCAATGATGGATGATTTAGATCTTTATACTAAAAATGTTACCGAAATTACAAAAGATAATAGAATTGCAGCAGAATTGTTTGAACAATTTGATGCTGCTGCTTTAGCCACTAAATATGTAAGAGGAAAAGCAGATGCTAATCTTGATATAGTTTTTGGCAAAACTATTGGAGGAGGAAAAAACGCTCCTGAAATTTTAGAATCTTTTTTAGATACTATTGAAAAAGTATCTAGAAGAAAAGATAGAGGTGTTTATAAACAAGCTCAAGAAGCTGGTATAGAAATAAATGATATGGATGTTTTAAGTCCTAGAAGTCGTTTAGCCGTAGATGTTTTAGAACAAAATAAAGGAACATCAAAAACAGCAGACGAAATGACAGGAACTGATAGCTCTTTAGCTATACAAGGTGAAAGAAACGCAAGGATAAATCAAATAGATAAGTTAAGTTCTTCTGAGTTAAAAGATTATGTTAGAAGAGATTTAGCAAATATGTTTATAGATTATAGATTAGCAGATGCATCAGCCGAAGATATTGCTGAAGAAATTTTTCAAGCTGCAAAAGTTTCGCCTAATAGTAATGGAAAAAGTAATTTAAGTCTTTTGTTTGGTGATTCTGGAGCAAGTGAATTAACTGATCTTGCTTTAACTATAAGTAGAGCTCCTTCAGAAGCTAAAAAAAGACTTACAGCAAACCTCAATTCTACTTTAACTAAAGCTGGTGATGAAGGATTTGATTTATCAGAAAATTTAAAAACATTACAAGCTCAAATTCAAGAATCATCAAATTTTGAAGCACAAAAATTTGTTAATAAAATGAGAACAAAAGGATTTAACATTGGTAACAAACAAGATAGAACAGATTTATTTGAAAATTTTGCTAATTTAGAAAAAAATGATTTAGCTAACATTATGTCTCAAGTAAGTAAGCAAGACAAAAAAATATTACAAAAAGAATTAAAGCAAGTTTTATTTAAAGATTTATTCGATTCAACTATGTATGACGGAGGAAGTGTTTTTTTTGGAGGTTCTGGAAAAAGTTTTGATTATCAAAATATAAACAAAGTATTAGATAAATATACACCAGATCAATTCAATGCTGTGTTTGGAACAAGTAAATATACAAATCCTTATAACGCTTTAAAAAGTTTTAATAACAAATTTGAATTACTTGAAGAAAGTCAAAAAGGATTTGTTGGTGGCTTGATTGCTGCTGCTGTAGGAGCAGCAATAGCAACTGCACCAGCTGCTCTTTTAACAGGAAGTATAACAACTGGTTTTGCTCTTAGTTTAGCAGCTACAGCTGTTAGTGCACGAATTGTTGGAGAAGCTTTGTTAGATCCAAAAGTTTTAAGAGTTATTGCTGAGCCTAAATTACCTTCTGGTAAATATTTTAGAGAATCAAATAGAACAGCTGCTGAAAAAGCAACAAAAACAGGACAAACAAAAGAAGCTTTAAGATATATAAATCCTTACACATACGCAGGAACAGCTTCTGAAGGTTTTGATAATTATAGAATATTACTTCAAAACACTATTGTAAAAAGTATTCAAGAACAAGGAGATGATATTGAAAGATCATCGTCAACAAGATTACAAAATCTTAGTTTTTCTGATAAAAGTCCAGAGCTAGGTATTAAAAAATCTTTTAATGAAGGTTTAAGTTCTTTAACTCAAGGAAGTCCTACTGTTTTACAAAGTGCATCAAAAGGATTACAGCAATTAACAGGTGGAACAGGATATAAAAATTTACCTAACGTAACTAGATTTAATGAAGATGTTGATATATTTCAAGAAGTAAACAGAAGAAAAGCTTTAGCTGGAGGTAATCCAGATACACAAGCAATAGCAGAAAGAGGACAAAGATAATGCCAAGACTTGTGCCTAGAACAAAACAAAATAAAACATTAGCAGACTTTGGCTATACATCTGCTGCTTTACCTCGATATGGTGGAAGCGGCAACAAGCGTTTGGCGGGTATACCTTCTTATGGTTATGCTAGTCCTAATGTTTCTTATAAAGTTGGTCAACCCGGTCAAAAAGGCGTAACAACATCTATACAAAACAATGCTCCTGGAGTTTATTTTGGTGGAAAACCTGGTGATGGCTCAGGATATGCAATAAATCAACAATCTTATGATGTTAATAATGCAGTTAAACCTCCGTCAACATCAGATATAGTAAAAAATGTAGTTACATATGGTGTTGGTTCTGCTGCATTAGGAAGTGGTTTAACAGCATTAGGAGCTCCTACTTTTGGACTTCCAACATTATCCTCGTTAGTTCCTGAAGGTTCTAAATTTGCTAATTTATTTGGATCAGAAGTTTCTGGAATACCTAATAAGTTATTAAGTCAATATGGCTCATCAACAAATCCTTATCCTATATTTGATAAATCAGGAAAATTAATACCTCCTGTTGATGTAAATAAAATAGGATCAAGTACTGCACCTTATCCAAAATCTGGAGAAATAATAGTTGATGGAAAAGTAGTGCCTGCGGGAGAGGTAGGTTTTTTTGATAAAGTAGGAAATTTCTTTAATGCACCAAGAGAACTTTTAACTGGTGCTGATGGTGTTGGTTTATTTGGTAATCCTAATGTTGCTGGTTCTGGTATATCAAGTGTAGGTAATGTTCTTGGAACTGTTGGTGGTGTATTATCTTTAGCTGACTTTATTGACGACCCATCCTTAGCATCAGGCCTTGGAACTTTAGCGGGAGCTGGAGCTTCTGGTATTAGTGCTTTCTCAGGTCTTGCTACGGCTGCACCGTGGTTAGCTGGTGCTGCTTTAGTTGCTAGTTTATTAGGCAACAAAAAACCTTCTAATAAAACTGGTTACACATCAATTGATTTAGATGAATTTAAACCTGTAAGTTTTGGCATGGAAGGTGGTAAATATAGTAAAGAAAATGTAGATCAAACTATGCAAATAATGGAACCAATTATTCCGTTTATTCAAGAAATAGAAAAACAATATGGTGTTGATTTGCAAGGTGATCTTCAAGTTAATTACGGTGGTAGAGATGGACTTGCATATAACATAGGCAACAGAGATGTTACTGGGTTTAGAAACAGATTAGATTATTTTGATGGTAGAGATCAATCTACACGAGATGGTGGTTCTATTTACAGAAAAACATTTAAAGGTGAAAATGCTGGTAAAGATTTTTACAAATCATTGTTAGGTGATTTAGAAACATTAGCTAAACAAAAACAAGCTGAGGGTGGTGGTATTATAGACCTTGCTAATTATAGCGGTGTTCAAAGGCAAGTTCCTAATTATGGCAATATTCAACCAACAGGAATGGCTGGGTTACCTGGATTAGCTAATATAGCTGCTTCTCCTCAACAATCTAATACATTAAATGCAGATAATTTTAGAACTTATGCTTAAAGACGAAAAAAAATGTTGCAAAGAGGTACCTTTGGAACAAAAATCTGTTGACTATAAGTGCCAAGGCGTGTGTAAATCAGAGCGAGAGGAGAGTAAAGGAAATGAAAAATGAAAAAGACTTTACGAGATCTCTTTGTAATATTTGTATCAGTCGCTTCTGTTAGTAGTTTACTACTAGCTGAGGACTCAAACATAACGAATACAACTACGACGACATCGACTGTT
>CAACVF010000057.1_pt1 | contig 22693 bp, 31 predicted proteins | sample 2381781 | NCBI WGS metagenome assembly CAACVF01 (sample SAMEA5211967, study PRJEB30684) | marine metagenome | biome: Marine; feature: Epipelagic; material: Water | collected 2015-10-15 | depth 60 m | reverse complement strand
ACAAAAAGACTTTCTTCTTTTGCTAGTCTTAGATTTAGTAGGAGCTTTTAGATTGCCACCTGTAGCTCTATTGTAAGACCTACGACCTCTAGCATTTAATCCACCAGATTTAGATTTACCTGCTTTTCTTTGCCATGCTGGAGTTGCCATTATAATTCTATTTCTGGTTTAGGTTTTGGTAAAATAATTTCGCTGCAATCAAATTTTACATAGATGCCATGTTTATTAATTTCTGATCTGCCAATCTCTACAATTTTATCATGGGATTTAGTATAACCATCAAGCATACATTCATACTCATCTATATAACCATCTAAAAAAGTATATGGTTCTAGGCAAGTGTTAGCCACAGAGCTACACATAATAACAGTTAATAATATTTTCATTATTTCTTACGCATTATGTCTGCACCTTTAAGACCATAAATTGCTGATACAACTCCAATAAAAATTGCCTGATACCAATAAGGTAGGTTTTTAAAATATTCAAAAAACAAATCTAATTTATTACGAATGTCAGGATCGTCAGAGAACACAGAATAACCCAATATAAGAATAGGCAAAGATATGAGAATAAGGACAAATTCATCTTTAAAGCCATTATCATTACTCTCAATAATTTTCGTTTTATATTCAATTTCACCTTTACTCATTTTTTCAGCATGGAGCAAAGCTGCATCTGACATTAATTGTTTTGATTTTTGTTTGTTTTGATAAATATGAGTCCCAGTTTTGAGAGCCATTTTTGCTAGACTAAACCACATTATCCTTGTACCTTTCCATCTTTCCACTTCATGTCAGGCAAATTGTTAGAATATTTTTTACCATCATAAGTTAAGACTTGTTTTCTATTAGATCCCTGTTCATTAAAACTTACATGAACCCAACCACCAGCAGGATCATCTGGATTATAAAACTCTAATATTAATTGGTCAAAATCTACGTTATTAGAAAGCCAGTAAGCTATTTGAATATTTGGTATTCCAGCTATTTCAATATCACTTGCCATGCCTTTACAATGTTGTGAGGTGGATTTTGAACCTATGGCTTCTGAAAGCTGAGGACTACGATACCCTGATGTTATTGTAATTGGTTTATCAAACTTAGCTCTTAAAGGCTCAAGTATTTCATAACAAAGATTTTCTAAATTTTTTATTTCACCAGATCCAGGTTCATTCTTAATGCCTTTTCTAGTAGCAGTCATAGACTTAGTAAATTCTTCTAGTTTAAAATGTTTAGATAGTTGCATAATTTTTAACTAACAAGTACAGGCATCACAAACACAGACATCTTTATCGTAATGATGTAGGTGAAAAGTATCTGATTTACAATGACAGTTACAATGACAGTCTTTACATTTCCTTTGTTTTTGTTTTTTTAAAACATATTTTTTACCTTTAATCGTAAATACTTTTTTTTTAGATTTAGGAAAAAATAAGCTATCCATTACTTCTGCAAGACTATCAATATAACCAAAAAATTTTAATAAGTATTTATCAATTAAATTCATTTTTTTTCTTCCTATTGTAAATTTTTTTACTTTTAATTATTTGTTTTTTAAAATGTTTAAGTTGTCTAGCAAAAGGATTGCGTTTTTTGTTTGGTTTTTTCATTACTCTATAATCAATTTTTTAATTGATTGTGAGCCATCTATATTAGTTTCTAATTCTGCTTTAGTACGAATACATCTGTATTCAATATTGTTAGAAACATCTCTATTAGCAACCCTCTTACCTTTAAGACATGAGCTTAAATCTGGTTGTAATCTTGCTTCTTTAATTTCGTTATTTACTAAGAGCAAAAGTGCTATGACCATCTGTTCCATTAATGATCTCCATTAAGTTTTCCAATGTTTGTTCTAACACTATCTTTTAATTTCTCTATATCGTTCAATGCTTTATCTAAATCTTTATGAATTGAATTTATCATTACTTTGTTGTGCATCATGTCATCAACTCTAATTGTCAACTTTTCTACTTGTAATGATATATGTTCAAGCAGCATAAACTGCTCTTGATCTATCGGTAATTGTTTTGATGCTTCAAGTAAATCTTGTTTCATCAATTGTTCAGATGTTTCTAATTTTGTTAATCTGTTATTGATTTCACTATAAGTCCATACTGCTATAGCAATAGCAGCAATAATCATTATTAATGTTTTTAAATCTGTTTTAAAATGTGTTTGTTCTGTAATCATTCTGGTACTGGCATCTTATAATCTGGTGGTGGTAATAATAATTTATCTCCCATTACCTTAATGTCTGGGTTTTCTTTTTTATAATTATCTTTTAAATTATCCCAATGGCTTTTTGAATTATTAGGTCTAGTATTATCTCCTGTTGGAGATACACCTCTGCATTTAGAAACTAATAATTTAAAATTAGGATTGTATGCTAAACTAGGATTACTATTAACCCTACCACACATTTTCATTAGCTCTAATTGTTGTTTGATTGCTACATTCTCTTTTGAAGTTTTACAATCTGTACCTAAATATTTTCTAAAAGTAATACTAAAATTTTGTGAGTCGTCATCATAATCACTAGAGTTTGATGTTCTATAATCTTGATCTCTATTTCTTTGTTCAACTCTTAAATCTACTTCTCCACATCTAACACCATATTCATTAAGGTATTCGTTTTTAGGATAAGCAGGTTCTACAAAGAGAGCCAAAAGACATATTAGGATTATGAGTATTCCTGTAAAATAATAGTTCATCTTGGCAATCTCCATTTTTCATAAATCCTTTTATCTGTTTAAATCTTTAATATCGTATGAGTGTTCTCTTACTTGATCTGCTAATTGTCTGTATAAATTTTCTGCCATCTGCCATGTAGCTTCAGCAGAGGATAATCTTGTATTCATATCTGTTATTTCTTTTTTTGCTATTGCTAAATCATTTTCTAATTTAATAATTGTTATTTTACTATCATCAATAGTTGAAGTTAAATTTAAAACATATCTAATTGATGTAAATGTTCCAACTAATATAGAAGCGATTACTGGTATTAAAATTATATTTTTTTTTAAAAGTTCTGCTAAATTCATAGTTAGTTTCCATGATCTACTAATTTAATTTTGATACCTAATTTTTTTTGTTTGGCAGTAGGTGTTCTCCAAATTTTTCTTTTATATGGTTTAATATGTTTTCTGTATGTATTAGTTTTTATATCTAGTAATTGTATATCTCCATCAGGAGATACGGCTACTAAATCAAATGGACATTGAGGATTGCAAGACTTCGCAACCCAATAACCTTGCCTAGTTAAATTAACAATTTCTTGATACTCACCAATAGTTCCTTTAACATTTGTACTTAACTTAATATGTTTGACAGGAAGTTTAGCAGGGAGCTTAGACTTATTGTTATTAGTACCCACAATAATTTATAAACATTATCAACCTTTTTTTCTAAGTGAGCCAAGTGATTATTTTTAATTGTGTCTATTTTTTGATGAATAAGTTTTGTTTCGCCTTGTAACTTAATTATATCTAGTGAATTTTTTTGAGATTGAGTAGCCATAATTATTAATTATTTCTAGCATCACCAAAAAATGTATTAGCAATAGCAGTAAAAGGTTGTGCATCTTCAAAATTATCTTTTATAAATATTGATCCATCTAATTTAGATAGAATTGCAATAGCTTCTTTAGTGTTAGGTTTAAATTTTCTTAACTGAATTAACTCTTTTAAACTTTGTGGGTTTAGCAAAGCATTAGCCATAACTCTTTCAGCAGCTTTTGCATATATTCTTCTTGATGCTGTAAATAATCTTCCAGATAAAGTAAATTGTCCTAATCTAGCTCTAATAATATCTGAAAAAGCACTTCCAAAAACACCCATACCTTTTGGTGGTTGTCGTCTTGCACTAATTTGTAATGCTCTGTTAAGAAGTTCTAAATTTCCAACAAAATCTTCTCCAAATATTTCTTTTAAAGCAACTCTATATCCTCTTTCACCAGCTCCATATAAATATTTATCAAATGACAAAGCATCTATAACTTTCATACCAAGTCTATCAGATGATTTTATAATACTTTCATTTAAATCAGTTAATACACTTCTTTGAAATGCCTGATAAACTTCAGGATCTTTTATAAGTATTTTTTTTAAAAGTCTTATTTCATCTATATTTTTTGCTTTATAAATTTTATCTACTAATTCTCCTGGAGTTAATCTTTCTAATTTACCAGCAAAAGATTTTTCTATATCCTTAATAGTATTGTTTCTTAATAAAGTTGCATCATCAACAGCTTTTTGGAAACCACCTAATTTAGATATTTTATTAAAATCAGTTTCATTGAAAAATAATTTTAATGGTGCTTCATAATCTTTTAAAAATGATTTATGTGCATTTTGATTAATTTTACCATTTTTAATTACTTTAGTTTTATAAAAATCATTAATAGAATTTTTATATGCTTTTATAGCATCAGGTGAGTTTTTAATTACATCATGCACTTGTTTAGCATACACATCTGATTTTAAACCTTTTTTAAATGATAAAGAAAATAAATCTTCATCACCAAATATTTTTAATCTATTATCATCAACTTTAGTAATTTTTGATATTAATTCATTATTAAGTAATTTTTTATTATTAACTACTAATGTATTAAATTCTTCTAAAGCATCTATATATTCTTTAGGAGCAGATTTTTGTATTTGTTTATTTATTGAAGATACTAAAGTTTGTAATGTTTTTACTTCTACTGCTTCACCAGCAGCTTTACCCTCAACTTTATCTCTAATCATAGATTGTAAAACAGATTTTGTATTTCTAAGAGTTTCTGGATTTACACTATTACTGTTTAATAATTTTTTATTAAAAAGATTTTTTGTTTCAGGTAATTTAAGTAAATTATTTTTTGCTTTTTCACTTAATTCATTTACAGTTTTAGATATAACATCTGTACCAATATTTTTAATATTTGCTGCAACTGCTAATTTATCAGCAGCATCAGCTACATTTTTTTTATAAAGATCAGCAGCTTCATCAATAGATGATCTTATTGCAACACCAGTTTCTTTTGAACTGCCATCTGACAATCTTATAACTGCTTTATCTAAAACAGTTTCTGCATCTGATTGTTTTTTAATTAATTCTTTTATAACTGGTTGATTTTGTTTTTTAATTACTTCTTGAATTAAAGTACCAGCTTCAAATTCTGATGCACCTTTAGTATTTGTGCCAAAACCAGATTTTAAAAAACCATAATAATCATTTAATGCTTGAGCTTGATTTTGATTAAATGTTCTAAACTCATTCATATAACCAAGTTTATTCATATTTTCAAAAGATTCTTGTGCTGCCAACATATCAGCATCATTTGCAGCTTGACCTAATGTAAATTTAAGATTTGATTTTATTTTTGCACCATCTAAAGCATTATTAATTTTATCTGCAACAGCATCAGCTCTTACAATATCATCTTCTACTTTAGATATTGCAACATCACTTCCTTTAAGAAATCTACCTTTAATTAAATTTGTAGTTCCTTTAATTACTTTAGCTGCACCTACACCTAAAACTGCTGAACCAACAGATACTCCAGCAGCAACAAATGCTCTGTTTAGCAAATCTTCGTTAGATACATCTTTATTAATTCCATAAAGTTCTTTACCTAAAATGTATTTTGAATATTCCATTATACCAGCAGTAACTGCACCACTAGCAACACCAACAGGAAGATTACCACCTGAATAAACAGTTCCAAAAATAGTAGCAGCTATGTCTGGTAAAATAACCATAGCATTTCCACCTTGACCAGTAAAATCACCAAGATCAATACCTGGTTTATTTACTAATTCAAATTTTTTAGTTTCAGGATTTAAAAATTCTAATTTACCTGTGTTAGATCCTGTTCTAACAGTTATGTCTTGTTTATATAAATTTGATAAAACATTTTTTATAGCAAGAGCTTTATTTTTATCATCATAACCTAATGATTGAGCAAACCTTGCATTTGCTGAAGCACCTGTTTCTGTACCAATATCATTTTCAATCGCTATATCTTTAACAGATGGCACATAACTCATGTTTTGTATTCTTTCCTGATTTAACATTTCGTCATCAGGAGATATAATTCCATCTAGTCCTTGAGAACCAGCAGATACTTCAGGAGATAAAGTTTGTTCTAAAGCTGTTTCTTTTCTTTTAGAAATATTTGGAAATGCTTGTTTAAAAAAATCATCTTCATCAACACCTCTATCCTTATAATATTTATCATAAATAAAAGATGCTAATTTTACATCTGGCTCATTTTGATAAATAGGATTTTCTTGTTTAAATTGTGATATACTTTTCATTATTTAAAATAACCTAAAATATCTTCTTCAATAACTTGATTATTGTTGTTAGTTATATTTTTATTATTTGTTGTAGATTTTTTTCTTGGATCTTTAAATCCCCATTCACCTTTAGGATTTAACATTCTATATTTTGCTTTTCCAGCAATAAATTCATCTTCTAAAATTCCTTGTAAAGAATTAACAAATTGATTTCTTGATCCACCAAAATTAATTCTGTCTAATTGTCTAAGAACATCACCCTCAGATAATCTTGGATTGTCAGGTTCTTCAATTTTTGCTAAAGAATATCCTAGTTTTGTAACTGAACCTTTTAGTTTAGCATAATTAGCAGCATCTTTTTTAAATCCTTTTGATGCTAAAAATTTATCTGTATCAGAACCAAAAGATATTTTAGAATTTTTAATTCCAGTAAATTCTCCTAATTGATTAAATTGATCTGAAAGTGTATCTATAAAAGCAACAGTTCCACCAACTGCACCAGATGGTGTTTTAGCTGCTGAGTCTTGCATTTTTGGAATAAAATCGTTTAAATAACCATAAGTTCCTTGCAACATTTTAGCAGCTCTTGAATCGTTAATCTGATTTTTTTCTAATAATTTTTTTCCTGAACCTGAAAAAATATCAACTGATCCATCATCATTAACTGTTATGCTTTGACTTTTATCTATTGGAGTAAATCTTGTAGGCATACTAGCAATTTCTGCATCAGTTACAAAAACATTTTTACCTAAAACATTATCAAATGCTTGTTTTGTTTTCTTAACTGTTGGAGTAAATGCTTTTTTAATTTTACCAGCTTGTATTAGAGATGGAAATGCTGCTTCACCTATATTTTTACCTTGAGAACCTTGTTGTAGTAATCCAGCAGCAAATAAAAATTCTTCGTCTTGTAATAATCCTTTTAAATTAAATGCCATTATATTAGTCCTTGATTTGTTAGTTCATCAAAAAATGGATTGGCAGATGTCATGCTTCTTGCATAGTTATCGTTAAAAGTATTGCCATACCCATATTGTTGATTGTTTGGTTGTAAGTTTAAAGTGTTTGCAATATTTTCTTTGGCAGCATTGTAAGTGTCCATATAAGCAGATGATACTCCTAGATTGCTACCCATGTTTTTAAAGTAATCATTAACCATTGAGTTTTCATTTGTTTCAATAGTTTTTACATCTTCAGGATTATCAAATAATACTGCATTATTATTTCCACCCTCACCACCTTGATTTGTATTATTATCACCTAATGTGCTACGATAATCTGTTTCATTAAACAAATAATTATATTCTGGTGATCCCTCTACAATAACTCCATTAGGATTCCAATTTAATCCTGTTCCTAATTCATATTCTTTTATATCTGCTGTGGACATATAATTATTTCTTCTTTTTTTATTTGCAGCATTAGCAAATGGAGAAGTAATTTCTTTTAATGTATTAAGTGTAAAAAAAGGTGTGTTTGTTAATCTTTCAAATACAGTTTTACCAGTCAAAGCATCATTAATATTTACACCTTGATCTACAAGATCAATTACATTTTTTGCAACAACTCTATCTTGTTGAGATTCTGACATAGCAGTATTATATTGATTGCTTTGAGTACCTTGAAAAGCAGTTGTAGATCCACCACCAGATGATTGTTGTCCACTATCATCTTGACCTCTATCCATAGCACCAGATACATCACCACCAGCTCTATTTTGTCCAGCATCAGTAGAACCAAAACCATCAAAACTTAATAAGCCAGATGCACCCATGTTAGGTTTATTATTTTGTAATGAACCATGTAAATTAGCATCAAGCAATAAACCTTTTTCTGCTTCTGTAATATATGCAAGTTCAGTTGGTGGACTATCTTTACTAGATTGCCAAAACTTAGGTGCAGTTACTTCTTGAGTTTCACCAAGATAGTTTCGCACCCCTCCTTGCATGACAAAGTTTTCGTCTAATAACATTGATGTCCTTATACAATTATTGAAATAACAAATAGAACACCTAATCCAATAATGTATTTAGATGTATTGTTATCTATGTCTGTTTTTATATCGTAAATTATTTTATTTATTTTATCCATTTTATTATAAAATTATTGCAATTATTAAAATAACAACAGCTACTGCTATTGCTTTTTTATGTTCTTCCACAAAATGTGGAATATGATCTTTTAAGTTCATTATAATAGTCCTCCTAATAATCCACCTACCACAGCACCACCTATTCCAGGTGCAATCATATTTCCAATTAATGCACCACCTAGTCCTTGTGTTACTCTGTTAGGGTTGTTTTGTGTTTGTCCTTGTTGTACTGGAAAACCAGATGCAATAGGATTAACGATATTACTGTATTGTGATAAAGCCTGAAAAGGTGCTAGGTTTTGTTGTCTTTGTATATTTTCTAACTGAGAACCTACTTGTGTTAAAGTTGGTGCAGCACTAGCAATACCAAGTTGTCTTTGTCTTTCTCTTTCATACTGATCAAAAGCAAAAGGTAATGCTTCTTGAGTAATACCAGATAAGATTTGTTGTTGATTCATAATAGATCCTGGTGTTCTACCAGCTCCACTAAATTCTGAATTTACAGCAGTTGCAATTTGATTTGCTGAACCTTGTAGCATTGGAGATAAAAAAGGATTTAAATAATTTCCAGCTAAAGTGTCAGCAAGTTGTTGATTGGCAGCTCCTGCCATAACTTCTTGTTGTGCAATACCTTGAGTAGTCTGAGTAGTTGGTGCAACATATCCTGCTGCTCCTACACCTTGATTATATAGATTACCAGCTTCAGAAATAATCTGATTTAAAGCTGGTTGTGCAGGTGCATAAGGATTGACAGAAGTATTCTGTACTTGTCCTCCACCTGATGATCCTCCTCCAAATGACATATTTATTTATCCTTTTTGTTTATTATTTGTTTTTCAAGAACAACATGAGTTTTTTTATAATCAAATTGTTCCATAATTCTTTCCCAACCTTTTCTTGCAAAAAGTTCCATGTTGGTACAATTGTTTTCTAAAGCAAAATCTTCTAAAACACTTATTAGATGTTGCCACTTTTGTCTTTGTTTGCCTGTAACTATAAATATATTACAAGACTGTATTAATTTTCTTTTAATTATTTCTGTAACAACAACTCCATAATACTTTTCAAGAGTTGTAGGTTTATCTTTATCCCAAATAACCCAAAGCTGCATTTTATTTTCTTTAATACAATCATAAACAAACTGTGCGTCTGTATGATTACCAGAGAAAGATAGAGCTTCAGATATGTCTTTTTGAACTAAAGACCAAACATCATCTAAATTAGATGATGGTATATTGACTAATTTCATTATGTAATATTTAAATAACTAATACCTATGTGAATTGAGTCTGATGAACTTACTGTTGCTTTTAGTTGATCTGAACTTTCCAATACTAATGGTACTGTTAAAATCTCAACAGAAGTATTAGCTGAAAGTGATTGTGTTTTTAATATAGTAAATTCTGCATTACTTGCAGAGCTATCCAAAACATCTAATGAAAATGTTGGAGTGTTACCTGTATTATTAGTAACCCTAATTGATTTAACAATTAAAGTTTCATTTGATGAAGCTGTTAAAAGTGATGTTTCATTAGAAGTTGCAAGAGCAACCCCTTTAAATTTATATGAGTTAGCCATAATTATCTAGCAGTAGCTGGTATTGAACTACCTACATTAGCAACTAAAGGTTCTTCTGCAAAAGCCATAAAAATATGAGTTTCTCCATTATCATTTACTGCAACAGAACTAGATCTAAATTTAAAACCATTAGAAAGTAAATCTATTCTATCAGTTGTAGTTTCACCATCATTACCAGATGGATATAATTCAGAATTATTAGGATTAAATCCTTGTCTTTTATTATCAAATATATACCAATCTCCTGTACCACTAGATTGTTTAGCTATAACTAAAGCAGGTTTAAATCCTGTATAAACAAATGTTCCATTAGCATTACCATTACCAATATAAGAACCCATTTTGCTATAACCAACTTTGTCTGTAAAACAGTAAGCTATAAAATTTTGACCACTTTGATTAGTTTCAGCAGATGTACCGACACTAAATACACTAGAAGTTGGTGCAGTATCATTATACTGAGTTGCACTATCTTCTGCTGCAACATTAAGATTAAGATATAAATGGACTGTTGCAGGAGCTGCTGCTGCTTTAGCATGATAAACTGCCCATGCTTCTGTAGCACCTAAATTTTTTTGTATAATTGTTGTAGGAACAGCACCTAATCCATGACCTACAGTAGCATTAGAACCTGTACCAGTATATTTAACAATACTAAATCCAGCAGTAGTGTTAGCAGATACTGATGAAGTTATAGAACCATCTGAATTAGAAGTTCCAACAGTATTTGCTAAATTACCTGCTTTCCAAGACCAACCTACTCCAGTTGCTCCTGAACCATTACTATCAGCACCAGCATCAACAGTATAACCATCTGAAGTAAAAGCTGTAAGTAATGAACTTCCATTACCACCTTGTGCATTATTTAAATTGGGATATAAATAATACCCAACACCTCTAACTGCATCAACAATATGATGATTAGCAGTACCATTTCTTTTCTTTAACCAAGTCATATCAGGTTTAAAATTAAAACCTGTAAATGTTTGTGTTGAATTATTCCCTGTAAATGTGTTTGTATTAAAGTGTAAGCTAGGTTTTGAAATTGATGCGAAAGCCATATTATTTTATCTCCTTATCCATAAGTATTAATATTTTTTGTAGTTAATGCGTAAAATCCAGATGGCACATCATATTCAAATAAACTTCCATTACCATTTGAACCTGCTGAAGTTATTGCTGTAGAACCAAAAAATCCATTACCAAAATTTGTACTACAAACATATTCAGGAGAATCATACACACCAACTGCTGGTCTATAAACACCATTAGGTGATGAACCAACTGCTGCTAAAGAAAATCCTGTGCCACTATTCTCAACAACACCATTTTTATAAAAATAAACTAAACTATTAGTAACATCTAAAGCTACTCCAATTATATCTCCTACTGTCCAAGTAGATAAATCGGCAACTTTAGCATTGTTTCTATATACATCATCTATAGAATAATAACATAAATCATAATCGCTTTTTCCAAAATAATCAACTGAAGCTGTTTTTGTCATGGCAGTAACACCAACTCCTAACCATTTGTTAGATGCTTGTGTTGTTGATACAAATTTATTTTCCCAATACCATTTTCCAGTTGAAACTCCCATTGTAGCTGTACTTGGAGCATGATAATTTGATGCGTTAGGGTGTGTAATTGTAGTATTTGCATTTGAAAAATTATGATTTGGATAATAATTATCTAAAGGATTAAATGTAGCATAAACATTTGATGGTGTATCAAGTGCTTGTTTTAAATTTCCATTAACTGCAAATGTGTTTGAGTTACCTGAACTATCTGTACCTAAAGCACCAGAGTTTTCCATTTTTAAATGAAAACCATTAGTACCCCAAGTAAGTCCAGTTGGTGATTTAAATTTCCAAATACCTGATGTAGAATCTGTTTGACCAAATGAAGTTGGAACTAAAGCTGCACCATCTACCCAACTAATATGTGACAAGTATCCATCAAAATAATCTGATGATGCTCCTTCTTTTTTTCCAATAACATCTGTGTTACCTGAACCACCATTAAATTTCATATTAGCACTTGAACTTGGATAAGTTGCTGTGTCAAATGCAGTTTCTTGAACTCCATTTACATATACTTTTACTCTATCAGAAGAACTACCTTGTGTACTATCAACAGCAACAACAATATGATACCAACCATTTACATCTCTAAATTTTCTAGTTGTTATAACCTGATTAGTAAGAGAACCACCAGCTTCACCATAAACATTTAATCTATCTGTATTATCAAAATAAACTTTCCAATGATTTGAATTGTCTATATAAGAACTAAAAATTCTTGGATAGTCAGAAGTAATTTTACTTCTTTTAATCCAAGCAGAAAAAGTTCCTTTTGTTGAACTTCCTGCTGATGATTCACTTCTTGATAAATAACTATTTGCCATAATATTATCCTAATTAAATTGTCCTGAGTTATTAGCTCCAAGATTGATTGTTATTGAAAAAGCTCTGTCAGCAGTTTGTCCCTCTGCATCTGTTGCTCTTATTGTAAATGAATAAGTTGTATCTGTAGTTGCTCCTGATTCTGTTCCAGTTAGTGTTGAAGTTCCTGAACCACCACTATTAAGTGTCATACCACCTGGAAAAGTTCCTGAAACTTTTGTCATTGATGTTGAATTAGTTGCTGTTAAATTTATTGTACCAAAACTATCTCCACCACTAAATGAACCTAATGATCCAGCAGAAGTTGTCCAAGCAGGAGCATCTGAAACATTTAAAATAGCAGAGCCTGATCTAACTGCATTACCATCATTATTTTCTACTCTAATAAAATATGTGCCATCTGTTGCTAAAGTAAATTGTGCTGCAATAGATGTAGCACTTGTATATGAAACTGAGTCTGCTCTTGTAATAACACCAGATGAATTAATAGCTTCTACAGTTGGTACTGATACAAAGTTAGTTCCTGATATAGTAATTGATGTTTGTGCATTAGTAATTACACTTGGACTAATACCAGAAATTGTAGGTTTTGTTTCACCTACTGTTACACTTCCACCAAGATTAACAGCAGAGCCATTAATAGTAATACTTTCATTTGCTATTTTTGCATTAGTTACTGCATCATCATCAATTTGTGTTGTTGTGATAGCACTATTAGTGCCTGATACAAAGTTTGCTAAATCTCTTGCTTTTGTCATAATTATCTTCCTGTTGCAGGAACATTATTTGATCCCACCATTGTTTGCCCTACTGCATAATAGATGTAAGTATCTCCATTACCATTGACTGCACTATTGTTAGTTCTAGCTTTAAAACCATTTGAAAGAATATCTATATAATAACCTGATGCAGTTGCTTCTGTAGCTGTACTGTTTGGTCTTAAACTTCTATTTGCATAAGAAGCTGAATCTGAGTTCATACCATCTCTTAAAGCATCAAAAATATACCAATCTGATGTTAAGTTTCTACTTCTTACTAAAATCCATCTTGGTTTAAAGCCACAGTAAATAAAACTTCCATCAGCATTATTATTCCCAAGATATGTACCTACTTTTGAATATCCTGTAATACTTGTAAAACAATAAGCTATCATTTTTTCTGCATTTGTATTTATATCTGTATCTGTACCAATACTAAAAACACTTGAAGTTGGAACAGTTGAGTTCCAAAAAGTTGCATAACTATTAACTGATGGAGAGTTATTTACCAAATATATGTATGAAGTTTGAGGAGATGCACTTAAATCTTTATGATAAGTTACCCAATACCCACTACCTGCATCTCTATTCATTGTAATAATCATTTCAGGTGCTTTACCTAATCCATGTCCAACTGTAAGATTTGAACCTGTACCTGTCCAAGAACAAATTGAAAAACCTGCTGTAGCATTAGCACTAACAGTAGCAGTTACAGAACCATCTGAATTTGATGAACCTGCACCATTTCCTTTAAAATTCCAAGATACAATTCCATTTCCATTTGTATTAGCAAATGCGTCATTACCTAGTGAAAAACCATCACTATCAAAAGCTGTTAAACCATTAGCTGATGTTGTTTCTGCATTAATAGCATTGGTAAGTAAAACTTTAGTTGCACCTCTTGGTGCATCATAAACATTATGATTATTTGTTGCATCTCTATCTTTAAGCCAAACTAAATCAGGTTGAAATCCTACACCTGTAATAGATTGTGTAGAACCATTACCTGTATATAATTTTGTGTTTTGATGTAAGCTACTCTTATTTATTGTTGAATATGCCATATTATAAATTTAACCCCTTTGTTGATAAAGCTGTGTAACCAGTTGGTACATCATACTCAAATATTCCATTTGCTGATGCGTTAGTTCCTGCACTAGCTACTGCTGTTGTTCCAAAGTAGCCATTTCCAAAATTAGCTGACCAAAGATTAGAACCACCTTGATTAATAACTATTGCTACAAAAACATAACTTTTTCCTGTTGTAACAGTATAACCATTACTTCCTGTAGTTGGATTTCCAGAATTTATGTAAGTTCCATTTTTATGAAAATATGATTTTCCATTATCTAAATCTAGTGCTATTCCAATTATATCACCATTTGTATATTGTGGTACTGATGTATCTGCTGTGCCATTATAAGAAGCTCTACCATTAGCACCATAAGAACCAGATGCTGAATATGCTTCAATATGAGCTGTTGGAGCAAAAGATAAATCAACATCAATAAATCCTACTGCTTTATTAATATTATCAAAACCAGATACAGCTTTAAATTCTGCATAAAATTTTCCTGTTGTTGGTGTTGCTATGGTTGTATAAATTGGTCTATAATTTGCGTCAGCAGTTTGATTAACTGATGTATTTCCATTTGTATAAGTTGCTGATTGTGGCATTAAAGGATTCCATGTAGCAAAAACATTACTTGGATTATCCTCTGTCTTTGTAAGTGTACCACCACCTAAAGTAAAGTTATTAGAGTTAGCTGACTGGTCTGTAATTGTGTTTCCATCTTTTAAAATTGTAAAACCATTAGTTCCTGGTGTAAAACTAGGAGAAGTATTTATTTTCCACTCTCCAGTTGTACTATCTGTTGAACCAAATACTGTTGGTGCTAAAGCTAAACCATCTACAAAATGAACATGGGACATTGAGCCACTAAAACTATCTCCACCAGCAGATGTTGCACCAATTACTTGTGCTGTATTATTATTTATACTAAAATCAAAATTTTGTGATGGATAAGTTGCTGTTTCTAAAACTGTTTGTTGAACTCCATTTACATATAATTTAACTCTATTTGCTTCTGTTCCTTGAGTAGTATCTACAGATGCTACAATATGATACCAACAATTATTATCTCTAAATTCTCTCCTTGTTACAACTTGTGTAGTAAAACTACCAGAATAATGATAAAAATTTAATTTTCCATCACTTGCACTTTCTGAACCAAATCTAATAGTTGTAGTAGGATTAGCAGGACTACCATGAAAAATAGTTTGATTAGCTGTTAAAGAACCTCCTCTTTTAACCCATGCACTAAATGTCCATGTTTTTCTATTTCCTGCTGAACTTGGTGTTCTTGTTAAATATGTTGCCATTAGTTAAATTGTCCTCCACCTGTTGCACCGAAACTAGATGTTAAGCTAAATGCTCTATCTACTGTTTGATTTTCGGCATCTGTTATTCTTAATGTAAAATTGTATGTTGTTGGTGATTCTGAACTACCACCAAAATCTGATGTAGTAATTACACCTGTTGAACTATTTAATGAACAGTTTGCTTGTGCATTATTAGTTAATACATTTGTTGTTTCAGAAAATGATATTGAACTATCAGAACTACCTGCAACTGTTGCTACAGTTCCTGAAAAATTTCCTGCAATAGTACCAAGTGATCCAGCATTTGTAGTAAATGTTGGAGCTGTAGATGCAGTAATAATATTGTTTGTTGATCTTCCAGCATTACCATCTGGATTTTCAATTCTTACATAATAGTTACCAAGTGCTAAAGTTACATTAACTGAAAGTGTAGTAGCATTAGTAAATGAAACTGTGTTAGCAGTTGTAACTGCACCAGTAGAACCATTTACAAAATCTACATGAGGTATTGAAACAAAGTTTGTTCCTGTAATACTTATTGTTGTAGCAGTAGCTGGTGCAATAGTTTGTGCAACATTGGCTACTGTTGGTTTAGTTTCTGCTGCTGTAATCCAAGATAATTGGTTTGTGTTTGAACCATTACTAGCAAGAACTTGATTTGCTGATCCTACTGATGTAGGTAATATTAAAGTATAACTTTGTCCAGCAGAATGAGCTGGTGATTGAATTTTTACACCATGAGAATTTTGTGAGCAATTAAGTGTAATCTTACCATCTGCTGAAGAACCATCTCCTCTAGCAACTAAAGTATCTGCATTAATTGTTCCTGTAACAGTAGCAGTAGTAAGAGTTTTACCTGCCATTGTAGATGGAAGTCTTGCATCATTTAAAGTTCCAGAAGTAATATTTGCTGCATTAATTGCAGCTACATTAAATGTGCCATAAGCAACTATATCTAAAATATCTCCTGCTGTAGCACCACTAGCCAAAACAACTGAAGTTCCTGAAGTTACAGTTACATCAACTGCATTTACTAATTTAACTCCATTTAAATAACAATCAATAAATCCTGCGTCATAAGCAAGAGTTGAACCTGTATCATCAGATCCTGTAAATGTTGTTTGATTAGCAGAAGCTGTATATTTAAATCTAGCAGAAGTGCCATTTACTGTAGAACCTGCTGCTGCCCAACCAGATGATTTATAAACTTTTAATTCGTTAGCTGTCGTATCAAAATAAAGATCGCCCACATCATTACTAGATCCTGGAGCTGAACTTGCTACTCTATATCTTTCACCAAAACTATTAACACCAGTAATATTTGCTGCTGTTGTATTAACATTGGCAATTGATCCACCCACAAGGTTGACATTAGCAATTGCACCACCAACATTTGTAACATTTGTATTGTTAGAAGCGACTGTATTAATATTTGTATTGTTACCTGCAACTGTTGTAACATTAGAACTAATTCCAGCTACTGTAGTTACATTAGAGCTTATACCAGCTACTGTATTTATATTTGTATTATTTCCAGCAACTGTGTTAATGTTACTTGAGTTAGAATTAACATTTGCAATTGCTGTAGCATTTGCTGCAACAGTTGTTACTTCTGTAGCTTTTGGAACTAATCTATGAAAATTGTAAGTATGTTGTGTAGTTGTAGATTCAACTAATATACCATAACCTGCTGCTAAAGTAGCTCCATTACCACAACCATTTAAAGTAACTGTAGAATTACCAACTGTACCATTGGCAATTGTAACTACACCTGAACCATTTGCAGTATGAGAACTTGCAAGTGCTTCAACACTAACAATAGTTCCTACACCATCATTAACATCTGGATTTGTATTTGGAAAACTTGTTTCATTTGCAATTGGTACAAAACCACCAACATCATCTACAAGATCAATAACTCTTGCATTAATGGCAGCAGTAGTAGCAATATAATCATCACTATTAGACCATGATTGACCAGAGTTAATTAATTCAGATGTATCTTTATTTAAAAATCTAGTGTTAGAAGCTGATGTTGTATAAAAAGTATTATCATCTGGAGTATGAGCTGCTTGTTCTGAACTTATAACAATTGCTGCATCTGCAATTTTACCTATTGTTACAGCATCATCTGCTATTTTTGCAGTAGTAACATTACCATCTGCTATTTTAGCAGTTGTAATATTTGCATTTGCAATATGTGCAGTATCAATACTACCATCTACATAATGTTCTGAATCTATACTATCATCTGCAATCTTAGTTCCATTAACTGCATCTGCATTTATCTTAGCAGTAGTAATTCCATTATCAGCAATCTTTGCAGTTGTAACATTTGCATCTGTAATTTTTACTGTTGTAATTGCATTGTCAGCTATTTTAGTTGTGGTAACTGCTGCTGCATTTATCTTAGCTTCTGTTACTGCATTTGCATTTACTTGAGATGCTTGAACTGCATTGTCTGCAACTTTAGCATTTGTAACTGCATCATCAGCAAGTTTAGCAGTAGTTACTGAAGCATCTGCAAAATTACCTGAACCAATAACTCCTAAAGGTATTGAATTACTTGTAGCTGTAAGTCCTGATAAATAAATTTCTAAATTTGTATCGTTTCCTAAAGTACCTGAATCCCATGTAACATTAACAGTAGTTACATTGGTTGCGTATGAAGATGAAGCTATAGTTCCAATTTTTGTACCAGTATTTGTACCAGTTGCTTTTATTCTTCTGTTTGCATGATAGTGAGATGTTAAATCATTTCCAGTTGATGTAATTGTAAATTGTGTTCCACTTACATAAGCTGGAGTATATGCTCCATCACCATCACCATAAATTACCCATTGGCTATCATTGTACCAATCTCTAGTGTTTTTCATTAATGCTCTAATTGCATTATTTAAATCACTAGGTAACATTCCCTCTGCTGTATTTATAGTATTTAAAGAAGTGTTACTTGCTTGTGTAGTTGAGTAATCTTTAATTCCTGCCATTTATTTGCTCCTAATTCATAAACCAACTAAAAGCCTTATCGCTTTCAGCATTATTTTTGTTAATTAATGTATTCACAGCTTCTTCAACTTGTCTTTGAAAAAACTCTTGTGTTTCAATTGAATATCTAATGTTGTCTATATCTATCTTATCTGACATTATCTTGATCCACCTTGACTAGCTGTCAAATCTATTCCTTGTGCATGAGTCCAAACAGTTCCAGCAGGTACTTTTACATTTGCTCTAAAATATCTTCCTGATTGTCTAACAGGACTAATCCCTGTTGCATTAGTTGTACTTGATGTAGAAGTTGTAACTATATCTGCTAATTTATCTCTAGTTTTAATAGTTACATTTGCACTTGCATCTACAATTGGTCTAATGCCAGTTACATTAGCTCTTAATCCTGGAAATATTTCTTGTTCTCTTGTTTCAAGTTCAGCTTCTAAATTTGTTCCTGAGAAAATTGCTGCTTTAAAACTTTCATCTATAGCACCTAATCTTAAATGTCCTGTTGTCCAATAAGGTGTGTCTAATGAAATATTAATTTCATCTAAGTTTTCAGATATTAAATCCATTAACTCAACAGTATTAATTGTTACAAACTGTTCAAAAATTTGTGATGCTTTAACATTAGCAATTGACCACTTTTGAGTTACATAATTATATATAAGTAATCTATCGCAGATACCTGTGGTATTTCCTGGATTGTTTTTACTTGGATATAACCATATCGCTAAAGTATTAAAAGGATCTACTGCTGCTGTTATTCTATCACTAAATGCTTTGTTTAAATCAAGATCAAAAAATCTATTTACTTTCTCAGCTCCTATCGGCAACACTTGGTCGCCATTGATTTGAAAAAATCCATCATCTGCGTAAAAGAAAACTTGTCTATTGTCTTGACAGACTGTTTGTCCATAAACAGCACCTCTATTTGGAGAGATAACTGAAAATCTAAACACTACATTTCCACCAACAAAGTCCATACGAACTATTTGGTTTTGTCTAAATACATATCCAACCTCACCAGAGGTTATAGCAACTATCTGACCACCAGAACCTGGTAAAACTTGAGTATCTGATGAGCTAGTTCCTGCTTCCCAAACTGAAATATCATTGATACCTGACCAAGCAATTTTGTTTTTTGCGTTCTCTATGTTACCTGTAACTAAAAAATCCCTAATTACACCTGAAGTTCTAAACTTAGCAGGTACTGTTCCTGCTGTTGCAATACTTTGTAATGTTGCAAAATTAGTTGATGTCCCCATTAAATAATACATTGGTGGATTAACACCATTACTTGCTATTATGTATTGTCCAAATTGAGTAAATGTAAAAAAATCTGTATCTCCACCTGATATTGTTAAAGAACCTTTAACACTTGTAAATGTACCAGATGTTAATTTATAAATATTATTTTTTGTACCTACAAAAGTAAATACTGCATTTGTATTATCTCTAAAACTACCTGCACCTTTTGCATTTTGTGTAACTGTTGATGCACCACTATAAGGAACTAAACCTTTAACAGGCTTATAACTTGTTTGTGCATGATAAACATTTGTTGCTACAGTTGCACCTGGATTTAAATTATCTGGTTGGTCTGGCAACCATTCGCCAAAAGGTAATTGCATATTTTGCCTATTATAAAGTTGAAATGAAAGGAGATGGTACAGAAGTTACAGTTCTTACTTGTAATGGACTTCCATTATATTCATCTTCTCTATCATTTAATTCTAATCTTTCCAAAGCAGTAGCATACATTTGTTGCCATGTTTGTACTTGCTGTGGATTAATACCACCTAAAAAGTTTGCTGCATGAAATAAAGCACCATATAAATAAATTGATGGGTGATTTTCTAAAATATAATTTGTTGTAACAGATTCACTTAAAGCAGGAAATTTTTTATAATAATTTATTTTAGCTGTATAAGTTGCGTCTGGTTTTGGAGAAAATCTAAATGTATCTCCTAAAATTGTATAAGTAGTAGGTTTGCCAGTAGTTGATGTTCCACTTGTAGTGTCCATTGATGCTGGTGTTGTATAAACTAATGGAGTTTTAGTTTGACCACTTAATATATAAAAATTTCTAATTTGTAAAAAGTCAGTAGGTAAATTTACTGTTTCTGCATTAATAGTTACATCAGCTTGAGTAATCATACTTCTAACTCTTAACTTGGAGTTAAGATCAGCTTCTGTTAATTTAATAAAATCATCTGATATTTCAGATGTTAAATCTGATCTGTTTAACCAGTTTGCTATTGATGTTTTTAAAGTTGTGTAAGTTGTTAGTGCCATTATAATCTGCCCTCTGCTGTTCTAAAATATCTAAATTCAGAACTGTTTAATTTTTCTCTTAAAATTTTTTTTTGTATTTCTCTTGGTAATTCAAACCAATTACCTTTATTTTGATCTTTGTGATATTCTTTGCACCATATTTCAAGAACAACTACTGGAATTGATGCTACTCTTTTTAATCCTTTGTCAGGACTATAGCCATCATTCTGTGTATATAATCTTTTATTGTTTTCTAAAATAGGTTTAACATCTATTGATCTTTTTTGAATAATACCATCTGCACCATTATCTAAAAAAGTTTCAGTAATATGCTTGTCTGTTTCTTGACTTATTTTTCGCATTATCTTCCTTGACCTTTATATCTAGTAAGTTTTTTATTTCTTTTTTCAGATTTATTTAAACTTTTCTTATGAACTCCAGGTCTTTTTTTTGGTTTATCTCTAGGTACAAAATGAGTAAATTTTACTCTTGCCACTAAGCACTCATTTCAGTTACATATACATTTGTAGATGAACCATGAAATACAGCAATTTTTTCTCCAGCAGTTACTTTTAAAATCTCAATTTCACCTGATGGTAAAAGAGGACTTGTAGCAGATGCTGTAGGGTTTGTGCTTATTGCAAAATGACAATTAGCATCACCAACAACTCTAATATAAGTAGTTCCAGCAGTAAATGCTGTACTAGCTTGTGAAGAATTGTTTGTAGTTAATTTTTGTGTTACTCCTGGTCTTAAACCATAATTATAACTCATATTATTTTCCTTTATATTTTATTTTTGATTTTTTCTTTTTACCTTTTTTCTTAGGTGGTCGCCCTTTTTTAGAACCATAAGTTCCTTTTCCCATTGGCATAATTTGTTTCCTTTATTTTGGTATTTGTGGGAGAAATATCGCTAGACAGGATCTCCCACAAAATTGTTTATTATCTTCTTATAACAAAAGTGATTTCCATTTTAGAAGCATTTGATGAACCACCATTAGTGATACATTCAATTGTTCCATCTTCTTCAACTCTGTTAGCTGCTGTAGGTTCTGAAGTTAGAACTCTACCTGCTGAGCCTGAAGCTGTATGGCTAATTCCACCATTAGTTACTGCAACACCACCTATTTCAAAAGAGATAGCTGCTGTTCCTGTAGTAGTCGCTTTGTTGTGTGTGATAATTTTAATTATTCTTCCACCATCTGGTACACATACAAAAGTAGATGACGCAGTTGATACATCTGGAATTGCAGATGTTATAAAATAATCGTTAAGTGTTCTCATGTTATTTTCCTTTTTATTTGCTTCGTTCCGACTTTAAAAATCTTCAAAGACCAAACAAAATTATTGATTAAATAATAAGAGGGGAAATTAATCCCCTCCTATAAATGTTTTGATTAAGCTGTTGTTAAATCAAATACAGCACCACTTGCTTTTTCGTTTTTAGAAACAAGTGTGTATTCTGCTAACATAGCTTTTTTCTGTGCATCACCAGTTTTTGCAAGATCCATTAATTGGAAATCTCTTAAAAACGCAACTGACCACATATCAGGTGATAATACAAAAACATCTCTTGATCTTGAGAATCTATTTGGAACAACAGTCATTGATCCAAAATCTGATTCGTATATATCAATTGCAGCAACAAGTTTCTTGTCGTCTGCTTGAGTCATTTTAGTAGAGCCACCAGTAAAGCCTGATAGTTTCTGTTTATTGAAAGAACCAACCATTACCATTGATGGATCGCCACCATTGTCCCAACACTTCTTCACAACATCTTTTAGTTGTGCTTCTGTGAAAGCTCTTTGTGTTCCATCAGTTCTTTGATAGCCAGGTGTGTCAACTGCACCACCACCAGGATTATGCTGTCCATTAGCTCCATTAGCTGCTTTGCTAGTGTTAGCTTGAATCCAAGAAGC
>CAACVF010000056.1_pt1 | contig 22715 bp, 41 predicted proteins | sample 2381781 | NCBI WGS metagenome assembly CAACVF01 (sample SAMEA5211967, study PRJEB30684) | marine metagenome | biome: Marine; feature: Epipelagic; material: Water | collected 2015-10-15 | depth 60 m | reverse complement strand
TGCGGCAGCCTCCCTTTCCTTCATTCGCCTAAATGCGAACATTCCCATTAGCTAGATGCACCCTTTAAGAGTACAAAGTTAAGGACAATTGCTTGGCTTAAAGAACCGCCAGAAAGATTTCCAACAGTAACTTTAAAAGAACCAGCAGCAACAGCCGAAACGACTAACCAATAAGCACCAGCAGTTCCAGCAGAACCATGATTGACAACTACAACATCAGTTGCAGCTACACGATCATTGTTGACTTGGAATGTAACTTCTGCTGCATCAGCTAGAGCAGCATTGTTCATGGTGATCTGTCCTGACTCTGTATTTAGAGTGACAGCAGTTGACTTGTTAGTTGCCTGAGTAACAGTTCCACCAGTTGTAGGACCAGCAGCTTTACCAGCAGTTACTTCGAATTTAGATGGCATTAGTTTTTACCTCTAATCCTGAGCAGAAACATTGGTCGCTCTCACGATTCCAATATTCTTTGTTTCGTAAACCTTCGACCAGTTGGCTACGGTTTCAAGTTGAGCACGAGTTGGGTTTGTTGTTGTAACAGCCCACTTAGTGCCAACAGGATGATATGTGTAATGGAGATCAACAGCCATTGCATCAGATTTTGCAAGGATGTCTCTGTCTGTCTCAGTACTCAAACCTGCTTGCTCACCAGAAGCGATTGCTCCAGCAGTAAAGAAGTAAGTTGAATACTCAGTAGAAGCACCTGAACCAGTTGTCGCTACATCATCAGAAACGATAACTCTTAAACCGCAATAGGTAGGAACAGAACCATTACTGCCATAAGCAGCAACAATTGAACCACCAGATGCAGTTGCACCAGCACCAGTATCACCAGCTACAACATAGTCCACAAGCTTACGCTCAACTAAGTCGTAGTAAACCTTTGAGTGTATGCAAACAGCAGAAAGCTGATCGCCAGCATCTCCAAGAATTGCCTTTGCCTTAGCAACATGCTTAGGGCTTAAGCCTGTAGGAGTATCGCCACTCTCTGAGTCAATACAGTTAGCAAATAAAGCAGAGTTGCTGTCATTTGCATTGATTGAACCAAATACACCAGACAATGCTGAAAGCAAGTCTTTTTGTCTTTGGTGAGCAATGTAAGCACCAACTTTTGCACCAATAGCAGCCATTGGATCAGAACCAGCAGCTAAAGCAGCTAAGTCTCTTGCTTCCCATGCACGACCTCTATGAAGGATCACAGAAATCTGCTTGTCAGCTTGAATCTTGCCAGGTGTTAAAGAAGTGCTATCACTTAATACTTCAAAATCTCCTGAAAGATTTGCTTTCCAAAATGGAACATTGACGAAATCACCACCTTCAGTCGCATTAAGCTCAGCCATTGGTTGAACCACACCGCTAGCCAAAAAGGCATCACGCTGAGTTGTCTGCTCAATCAAGTACGGCGTAAAGACCTCAGGAATGATTACGTCCGACCTTACGGTGGCCATAAAAATTACCAGAAATTAGTTTTACGATGTGGGTCACAAACCCTTACGGCTCAGCACAGCCTTGCCTTATGACAATATATTAGCGTGCAACTGAATTTTTCAAGCGATCATATAAATCTTTGTCAGTTCTATATAGCCTCATCTGTTCTGTAATATTGAAACTTTCAGCAGCAAATGGGTTTTTAGTTCCAGCAGGAATATCCCCTCCACTTGATCTACTTGCAGAAGCACCACCGCCTTTAGGCTTTGGTTGTTTCAAAATATAATCAGGAAGTTTACCTTTAGCCCAATCAGAAACAGGAGTTCTTTCATATCCATCAACAACGACAGGAACACCGTTATCAACTTCTATTTTGTCTTTTGGTAAGAAGTTATTTAAGACAAGATTAGGATCATGGACGATTTCAGCTAAAGCTTGAACAGCAGGTGAAACTAATTCCAATTCACGAACTTTAGCTTCAAGTTCTGCAATCTTCTTTTCTTTTTCAGAAGACCTTTCTCGATATTGTTCTTCTAGTTTTGTTCGAGCTTCTGTGTACTTACCTTGTTTTTCAAGTTCAGCTTGCTCAGCATTGTTCTTGAAATCAATCAAAGATTGAACATCAACATCAGCAGGAACAGCCTTAGACTTTTCCTTTGCTTTCTTGTATTCGTCTAATAGCTCTGCGTTTTTTTTACGCATTGCATCTAGTTCGGCTTTTAGATTCTCTTTTTCGGAATCAACAGCTTGCTCCACAGGAGCAGTTGTTTCGTCAGGCATAAAAACCCACAGGGTTATTTAGGTGATCTAACAATAACAACTTTTTGGCATAATTACCATTTAACTTTGTCAGCCCAATAAGCAGCACTTGTTTTACCTTTTGCAATGTTCTTTGCATGTCTCGCTTTAAAACTTTTTCTTTTTGCTTTGTCTGCTTCTGATTCGTTTTTTCTAGGTGGTTTTGTTTTTGCTCCTTGCATACCAAATCGTATTAATTTATATCCTTCACCTTTTTTAATTACAACTGCATGAGATTTACCACTTTTATGGCTTGGTGTTCTGATGGGCTTGTCAACACGTTCAAACGTATGACCACCTTTTTTTATACTCATTTCTTTTTACCTCCTTTTTTTTTCTTTTTTTTATAAATAGATGCTGGCATACAAAAAAAGCAACTAAACCCTACCGTAGCGTCTTTGCAATTGACTTAGTGTAAGTTCACTTCCATCATCTCTAATCATTTTTTGTAAGGCCGCTTGAGGACCACCATTCTTAGATATTTTGTTGAAATATTTAACACGACTAGGACTACCGAAAACATCTAATTGAGCAGCTTTGCCAGCAGGAGTATCTTTCAACCATTGCCCATAAGTCATATTTGAAGGAACCATTCCACCTGATGCTGACCTTCTTCCTACCCTTGGTGGGTCAAACTCAAAACCCATTTCTTTTAGTCTTTCATAATCAACAACAGCAACAGTAGTAGAGCGACAATTAAAATGTTGAGGAGGTAAGGGGCCATCACCATATTCAAAAACTTGACCGTCTAAAGAAGCACAAATAGATGAAGTTCTACTATCAAGCGTTGCCACATATCTGTATTTCTGAGTTATATCACTATTTGATTTATAAACATTTTGACTAGCAGCATTTGAGACTTGATTAACACTTGTTCTAACAATTGCCGTAACTTGTCTGTTTGTTGCAGCCGTTAAACTTCCCCCTGCTTTTGCTATTTGTTTAACACTTCCTTTTTGATTAAACAATAAGCGGCCTTTTAATTTCCTTACTATTTCGTCTGTTGTTTGTCCTTGTAATAATCCAGTTCTTACTTCTTTTGCTAATAAATCTGCTGACGCTGTAGTTATTCCTTGAAAAGCTTTTGCAACAGTTCTTCCATCAGGCAGCGTAATAATTGCACCTTGACCAGCAGTCAAACTGTAAGTTTCTGGAGCACCTGTAACTGACTTGAAAAGATCTTGCTGAAGCGTTATTAAATTTAATTGAGTTGGATCAGTCGTTACAACAGATTTTGCAAACTGTGGACTTACTTCAACTGTTCTGACAATACTTCTAGCTGCTTTTGGTAAAGACTTTTTTAATTGTTCTTCTATAAATTCTGTTTGTAATATTGCTAAACCTTGTAAATTACTTGCAGTTATTTCTGTTGCATCTCCAGCCCAAGTAGCCAAGCTTTCTTTTACCTGAGCAATAATTGTTCTAAGTCTCTGAGCTTTATAACTATCAGATCCTTCTAATATTTTTAATTGATTAGCAGCCTCAACAATAATGTTGTTGTATTCATTAATTATTCGCCTAGAAACACTATTGCTATACCTATTTAGGTCAATAGCATTTCTAAATAAAACGGCTGGAGTGCCTTCATCCGTTATTTGTGGAACAGAAAGTGTTGGCATTTATTAAGCAGCTTCATCTTCTGGCTCTGCTGATTCTGTAGGAATCTCTTCTTGTACTTCCTGCTGTGGTTGCTGCATATCAATTAAACCACCCATTTCAGTAGCTTCTAATTCTTCTTCAACGTCAAACTCATCTCCCAATACTTCACCCTCAGTTAATTGATCTAATAAAGTTTTTTGTGTAATAGTTCCAGCAGTGTAAAGAGAAAGCAAACTTTGAATCTCTTGAGGCTCAAGTCTTGATGCTAAGAAATCTCTATTAACAAAACTACTACCAGCTTCATTACTTCCTAAATATTGAGCATGATAAGCAAGTGAGTTATCAATCATGTCTTGTACCTGCTGTGCTACCACTTTCATTGTTGAATCTCCTTGTGATCGGTCTATCTTTTTTGCTTCTGCTGTTTCTGCGGATAGCTTTTGCCCTAGAACTGCTGCCAATCCGAGTTCATTTATTTGACCAGACAATTGCTCTAATCTTTGGAATTGTGCGTTATAACTTGTGCCTTTACTCTCAATATATTCTGCCCGACCTTCAGCAGGAAAGGCAATTGCTTCTCCTGGTCCAGCACTAACTTCTTCTGCTGATTGAGGGAAACCATAAAAAGCCAACATAGGAACGGCTGATATATGAAGCTGGTTATCTAAATCAGACTGAACTTGATAAGCCTTTAAATTTAATTCTGCTATGTCCTCCATTGGTGGACGTGACTCCATCAAATTAATCCTGTTGGAATAAGCAACAGAAAAAGGAATCTCAGGCAAACTCATTACACCTTCATCAAATAATTTATAGTCACCAGTTTCAGAATCTTTCCTATGAATTTCAAATTTGCCAGGAGTTAAAACACGAACTTGCTCTACTTCTTTTTCACCGTACAAACCATCAGGCTCAAATACATGCTCAAGCAATCTAAGTTGTACAAATTTTTGCTGACCATCATCTAGCTCTGTCCGCCATCCTAAAATTTCCCTTGGCGAATAAGTTACCCAATATGGTCTTCCATTTTGTCCAGCAGCAGGAGCATCAACTAAAACACCACAATGTCCATATCTAATTACTTTTCTGGCTGTCTCATAAGTCCATACATTGAGATCATTTCCCTGTAAGTCAACATCAAATAATTGCTCTCGAATGACATCAGCAACATCAGTTAAACGAACAGGCTTTCTTGTCAACATTCCAGCCAACATTCTTTCAAGACGTTGATAAAAAGGAGGACAAACAGAACGAGCTAATCTGTTGTCATAACTCTCATCTAATTCTCTAGGCTCTTGCGGCAAATATCTTCTATGTTTTTTACGCATCTCATAAGAGCCACCCATTAAATCTTCAATAAGAATCCAATGAGGTTCTTGTATTTGCCAAGCCGCATTAGGATCATTTACAAAAGTTTCTGTACCAGCTTTATCACGACTGTAATAGTTGTAACCGCTATACACGATGGAACCTCAACGCTATGTGAACAGTTTAGTCTTAATACAGCCTAATACCTGTTCCTCTTCCTGCTCTTGCATATAAAGGATTAAATTCACGCCAAACTAAATAACCTAAGGCATCATTAGCATGATCGTATCCTGCTTCTTTGTCAGGATCACCTTTTTCTGTATAACTCTGTAATTCAATACACTCAATTAAGCGTCTGCAACAGGAAGCAATCTCCAATCGTATTTGCCCTTGTCCGTTCTCCAAAAGAGCTTGGACAGCCGAAACTCGATCTCTGACTGGTGGGTTCGCTTTTGGGCTTTGGTTTGAGAATCCATAACCTTCAAGTATGGATATATCTGTTTGTGCTGCATTTGTTGAACGATTCCCCCCTGAAGAATCTGGATAAATAAATATTCGTCGATCTGGGTATCTACGAATAATTTCTTTAGCAAGAGCATCAGTGTCATGTGCCCCTGTAATTTCATCAATTATGACTAGCTTTTCACCAGTACGCACCCCTATAACAGCAGACATGTTGGAAATATTAAAGTCAATTCCAATGCGTAATGGCTCTTCATCAAAATCAAATCTCCTATCAGTTACATGTAGTTTTCTATTGAATCGGTCATACACTTGACCTGTAGTGAGATTACAAAACTCACCGTTTAAATATGCTTGTAAAAGGTTTGGATCATAGTTTGCTTCTAACCGTTTAATGAAATCTGGAGGAAGGTGTGGGTTGTCCGTTGTTTTCATTTTTATTAACTTACGATCTTGACGTTTCTTTGCTTCGTCAGAGCCAAATGTTTGCCACATCCACCGAAATCCTTCAGGTGTTGAAGCTGCTGCAAATTGCCGAACATTCCCAGAACGTAAACGACCAAGAATTTTTGGAAAAGCTCTTGAAGCAATAGTTGGTGTAACTGTGTCAATTTCATCAGTTAATACGAAAGCCAAGTTCAAACCAATAATTCTTGACCAGTTCTCAAAAGATCGGCACAGGATTTTAGTGTCTCCATCAGGTAAATGAAGAATATATTCGGGCAAAGGAGATGATCTAAATGTATAAGGGATCTCATAATCTTCTAAAAAATTATCAAAATCAGTCATCCAAATATCTCGAATTAATGGTCCTGTTGGTTCCATTACACAACCAATAAAACCTTGATTTGACATAGCTAAATGTACTGTCTTTGCACATAACGCTCTAGTTTTTCCTGCTCCATAACCTGCTGATAATCCAATTATTTCTGTTGACTCATCTTCTACAAAAGCTAATTGCCCTGGATGTAAATCTGTTTTTATTTTCTCTAAAGTCTTTTCAACATTAAAATCATCTGCTCGATCTGCAGCGAATAAAACATGACCTTGTTTGGCTGTTAAAAGAATTGTCAAGAGCAAAGGGAAGCTAATTTTGCTGCTGTGTTAATAGCACCAAGAGCAATGTGATATTGGCCTGCCCTTCTAGCTTCCATCTGTAAGGTGCTGCATTGGCTCAAAAGATCAGCGATCATCTGTGGTCGCTCTATATCCCAATCACTTTTAATTTGCGCCCTAGCTTCCTTTAAGTAGCTGTCTACAGTTCTTGGAGACACCCCCCAGTTCTCGGCAGCATATCGCAGACAGTCAGATCGTTTTCCACCATTAGCAATAATTCGAGCAAACCGAGCAACTCGTAATTCTTTCTCAGCTAAAGTTATTTTGGTGTCTGCCATTAGATTTATTTCTCGATTAGGTAGCCAGAAAAATCACCAAATCTGAACCACTGTAAAAAAGGTCCAGCAAGTTGTTTTTCTGTTATAGGACGTTGTACACCAGATAAACTTAATTCCTTTTCAATTATTTCATCAGAAGAAGTGCCAGATGCTTTTTTTCCTGCAAGGGTTAAACGATAAAAAACAGTGGAAGCATATCCACCAACGGGTTCTAATTTATCGAAAACAATAATGGCACCTCCTGTTTTGCAATTTTTTCTTAGTTTATCCATTAAAGAAATTCGTTTTGCAGGTTCAACAAACATTAAAACTAAAAAGAGGATTGCCAAATCAAATTCTTTTGGTTCAACTTCTTCTGCTTTTGAGCAAATAATTTCTCCAGGGGCATCATAAATATCAATCATTGACTGAGAAGGTTCAATGCCAATCAAATGAGCATTTCTTTTTTGAAGAACAGGTTTTAAAGCTCGACCAATATTTCCTGTTGCGGCACCGAAATCATAAACGAGTCCATTTTCAGGAATGTAATGTCTTGCGACATGAGTAATTGCATTGGTGGCTAATTCATACCAAGGAAGTTGTTCACGAACATGTTGATCAAACCCTTTAGCAACAGAAGATGTTTCAAAAGTCCAATTTGAAGGAATCTTCATATTTTAGTGAGGATGTCTTTATGAATAGTTTTAGCAATAGTGGCCATCATTATCGGTGGTACAGCCCGTCCTATTCTTTCCCATTTTTCATAGAAGGAACCAATTAATTTGAAATCATCAGGAAAGCCACCAACCCTTTTTAATTCAGAAATTGAAAATGTTCTAGGTTCAGACCAATGATAAAGCTGATTTGCACCTTGCAAGATCGTATTAGCTATACGAAAAGGTGATTGTTTTACATGAGTGAAAAATTTATATCCTCTGTTTAATCTTTCACTTGCTTTTGCTAATGACTCGCCAGGTTTTGCATTATTCCAAAGCAAATAAGTTTCAGTTGCAGGATCAAGTTTTTTTGATTCTGAGGAATCATCTAAATTTTCTAAGGCATCACCAACTGAGTACTGATATGGAAAAGGTAAAGGGTAAGAAGGATCAAGATGTAAATCATTTCTAACACCAATAAAGATTGTTCTTTGCCTCATCTGTGGAACGCCTAACCACTGAGCATCTAAGACTTTACATTTGACGTTGTATCCACATTCTTTAAGAGTTTGAAGGATTCTTTTGAAATATCCTTTTGCAGTACCTTGAATTAAACCAGCAACATTTTCAGCAACAAAAACTTTAGGTTGAAGCCCTTTTAAAAGCCGAGCATATTCAAAAAACAAATCATCAACTCTTTGAGTAGTGTCACTATATTTTTTTTCTTGTCCCCAACTTGCTTCTCTTTTTCCTGCTCTTGAGAAAGCAGCACAAGGAGGTGAACCATCTAACAAATCAAGATCACCGCAATTCAAATTAAGTTTTTCCAATATATCTTCGGGAGTAACTTTTCTTATATCACGAGTGTCTAAAAAACTATTTGGGTGATTAGCTTTATAAGTTTGTTGAGCAGACTCTATAAATTCATTAGCATAAACAACTTTGTAACCAGCCATTCGATAACCAAGACAGGAACCACCACAGCCAGAAAAAGTAGAAGCAACTTTGAATCCATTCCAAGGAAGGTTTTCAATATCAACCATCGAAGGGATTTTATAAAGTGGTTTAGACATAACCACCTTTTGCAATTCGGTTGTAGATACCAATAGGAGACTTTGCGTTAGGTTTGTACTTAGAAATTACGGCATCACCTATTCTTTCAGCAATCTTGCTGTCACCAAGTTGTAAATTTGTATGAGGTTTAATTTTTAAACAATCGAGCTCTGGAAAGCATTTACGAATAACTTCTTTTTGTCTTGGCTTGTTTAATTCCTGCCAATTTTTATTTATCCATAAAGAAAAAACAGAAGGATCAAAATAAGGATTAGAAAGTTGTATATTATTAATTTCAGAAAGTTTTATCAATCTTTTTGTTCCAGCAGATTCTAAGTTTGAAAAGTAATCTTGTCTAAAAATTCTAAACTTTTGATCGTCTTTAGAGTAGTGTATCATTGCCTTTTTAGACAATCCAAAATGACCATCAGCAGCAACTCCTGTAGCAAGTGTTTTATATTTATAACGAGTCATTATTTGAATTAAATAATAAAAAGGAAATAAACATTCAATAGCTGTTTTTTTCTTACACCCAATTACTTTTATTAAATAATTAACTGTATTAACAATTTCATCTGACTCTATGGGTAAATAAACAGGAATGAATTTAAGGTTAAATTTCTCAGCAAGTCTTGTAGCTGCTTTGAAATCTTGAGAAAACCAATCCTTAAAAGTAAAGGAAATAATTTCGACTTCTTTTCCTATATCTAAGGCAGAAAGAACAACTGCTGATGAATCAATACCACCAGAAGTAGCAACAAGAATTTTTTGCGGTAAAGGTCTAAGGATGTCTTGTAAGACAGTACGAATATTATTTGGTTTTACCACTCCACTCATATCCACAAGAAGGGCAACGATGCTCTGTTTCTAACTCATCATCAACTTCAGGAAAATCTTGAGGAACAGTCGGATCATTCCTATCGCCCATTAATTCAACGAGATCTTCTGTTTCAAACCAAGGTGATAAATCATGCTCCTTACCTAATTCATGGAGCATTGAAGCATCCCAAGCAGATAGATCACTCGCTCTATTATCAGCAAGAGCAAGACCAACCTTTTGATCTTCAGTTAAGCCTTTTCGTTTTACAGCAATAATTTCATCACCATCAGTTTCAATTACTCTTACATTTTCAAGTCCTGCTGCCTTAGCACCTTCAATAGTTCCATTACCAGCTAAGACACGATTGTCCTCATCAATAACAATTGATCGAGCAGCCCCGTATTTTTTTAAAGATTCTTCGATTAAAGTTGCAGAACGATCAGTACGTTTACGTGCATTTTTATGATCACTTTTAAGATCTTTAATTGAGGTCATAAAGTTTTGGAAAAGGGTACAGAGATTTCATTTGCTGTCTCAAGATAAGCTCTAATGCGAAAAAGTTCATCAGAGAGTGAAACGAGCGTATTAACAGGGATTGGAATTTGTTCTTCAATAGCATTGTCAGAAATAGCTGCAGCAATAGCTTTTGCTTGATCTAATGTGTGTTGTAAGTTTTCAACAACAGGTTGCTGTCGTTTAGATAAATTTTTATGCATCTTTTTTAGACATAGAGGTAAGAGCTTCTTCACCTTTCTTTTCTGAAGGGAAAGAGAATAAGTCTGGAAGTGTTTTTAATTGTTCTTTTACTTCAGCGATATACCAAGGAGTTGATACTTTTTTTCCTTTAGCAATATCAACTCTAATCTGATTCATTTCTTCAGTTGTTTTTTTCCAATTCTCTTTTCTAATTGAATGAATCTCTCTAGTTTTTTCTTTGTCTAATTCTGCTCCGATAGATTGCAGACCTCCAGTTGGTGAATCAGTTGCATTAATACCATGTCCTGCTCTGTAACCTATTTTTGTTTCACTACCATCTGGTGAACTTGTTGAGTAAGCAGCTTGACAATGACAAATCAAAGCTAAATCGCATCCACCTTGTCGGTTGCCTTTGTTGTTTTTATCGTAATCAGGTAAATAATTATTGACTAACCCATCAGAATTAGAAACAATTCCAGAGTCGTAACAGGCGTAACAATTAGCAGAAGGAGAATAAAAAGTGAGGTCACGGTCAAAAGCAGACCGCTTGTGATAGAGGGCCATTAAGCGAGAAATTTAAAATGGTTGACCAGCAGGGGCATCGACTGCCCAAGGTTCTGGTGCTTTCTTTTTAATCGTATCAGACTTGTCCAGAGCAATAAAAGTCTCATAAGACTCATCCCGTAACCAGCGAAAACAATTAGGGAAGCAAACAGCATAGCCACCGTTTTTCTCCACTGTTCGCTGATCTTTAATAGCTGAATTAAGAGCAGCCAAGATCAAATCACTAGATTTTTTCTTTGTAGCTTTTTTATAGAACTGCCAAGCTTTGGATTTGTTCTGACCAGAAGCTCTTTTTTTAATAGCTTGGTACTTTCTCCAAAAGATCTCAAAATCGTCTGAATAAGAATTTTTTTCCTTTTTTCCCACCGTATTAGTTTTATATATATTTGGTTCTTTTGTATCTGGTTTATATGTATCTGGTTCGTTGGCAAATGGTGCTAGGGGGGGGTGCATAGTTTGCCTAGGGGTATGGCAAATGGTGCTAGGGGTATAGCAGGATTTGCCTAGCGGTTCATTACTAGGATCTGGGACATTAGCAAGGTGCCAGACCGTCACTTTGTACAAATTACTTTTCTGGCCGTATTCATCTTTTTGATGTTCTCTTTGAAGCCAGCCAAGAGATACAAGTTGATTAACAACTTTTTGAACAGTACGAACAGAAAGACAAGAAGCATCAGCAATAGTTTTTAAACTTGGCCAAGATTGATGTTCGTTTTTTCCTGCATAACTTTCTATTGCCCAAAGAACTGCTAATTGATTTGGTTGTATTTTTCCTCTTAAATTTGTAGGAAGTGCGGTGAATTGAAAGCCTTGTGGATTAAAGGACATTAGCTATAGTGATGATGAGAAACCTGCAAGGGGTCTTAGGACAACCCCTTTTTTTTTGTCTTAATGAGAATTTCGGTTGAAGGTATAGAGCCAGCTCCGCAGGGAAGCAAAAAACATGTAGGACATGGTCGGATGATAGAAGTAAGTAAACGGGTCAAGCCTTGGAGAAAAGCAGTTCGTCTTGAAGCTTTAGCTCAAAGGGCACCTCTAATAGAGGGGGCATGTGACATTGCGGTTGTATTTCGCTTTTGTCGCCCGAAAGCTCATTTCAACACACGTGGTAAGTTAAAGCCAGTGGCACCTGAGTTTGTTACCGTTAAAAGAAATGATATTGATAAATTACTCCGTTCAACGCTAGATGCATTAACTGGCTCAGCAATCTCAGATGATTCTCAAGTTGTGACGGTAGCAGCAGAGAAAAGATATTGCTTTGAAGGAGAACCAGCAGGAGCAGAAATCATCATCCGATCTCTTGAGTAATTGTCGGGGGATAGATCAGCCACCTCGCTTAAGGACCGCCCTGCCTTTCGACTTTCAACCTTACTAGAAAAGGTATCAGGCTCCCCGACATTAATAATTTATCAACAAACAAAAAAAAAGCCCCTTTGAGAGGGGCTGATTGATTAAGTGAGAAGGGTTAAAGCGGTGACTAAACCAACGAGAATAAAGAGAATTTGTTGTTGCTCTTCTAAACCGTCAATCCTTTGTTCTAAGGTTTTTTGGTTTGTCTTTGCTGCGGTTCTTAGTGCAGCTCCGTTTTTACCAGTCAAAGGAATTAATTCCATGGATGAATTTGCAAGGTACAGAACGGGATCTCTCCCAAATTGACTATATAAGGATTGGTTGAGAAGTCCAGTGTTTTCTGCACCAGTTCAAAAAACAACAAAAAAAGGGGGGATTAACCCCCTTTCAGTTTTTTATCGACCTCTCTGGATTCCTTAAGGATCCTGTCGATCTCTCTAAGTCGTCTAGCGTCTGACTGAGCTAGATCTCTTAGGCTTGCTCTAAGCAAGTCGGTCAATTGACCCATGTGATTAAGTTGTCGAGGTACAAGTGAGATCTCTCTCACCTGCTCATTATATAGAAGGGGTACCCCTAGTGCCACCTCTATAAAGGAATTGATAAAAAAATACTAAGGGGGTGGCTAAAGGGATAAAAGCACTATATAATTGATTCAAGAGGAGAGATCCTTCACCCTTGTTTTTTTAAAAATGTCAAAGTTTCAATTATCTTTTTCACTAGATAACGAAGCATTTGCTGAAAATGCAGCTCCAGAAATCAGCAGAGTTTTAAAAACAATATCTGATGATTTTAAAAATGAATTTTTTAATTCCTATTCAATCCCTTACGAAACAAATCTTAGAGACGTAAATGGAAACAAAATAGGATCTATAAAAATTTCTAATGATCAAGAAAAAGCTGTTTACCCTAATGAATGGCTTTAAAAATAAATTTTAATTTAGAGGGGATAACATTGCGAGTGCCTTAGCAGCCAGAGCGTAAACCCCTCTTTTTTTAATCTCGCTTTTTTAACAATGAAACTTTTAACAAAAGAACTCGAAAAAAAACTTCCTAAATTACATTCAGCTTCAAACAAAGCCTATGTCAAATGGTTTACTCCAGATGCTAATTGGACTTGGTACGTTATGGAATACGATCCAGAATCAGGCGACTGCTTTGGATATGTAAAAGGTTTAGAAAATGAAATGGGTTACTTCAATATTAATGAAATAAAAAAAGTTAAAGGTCAATTAGGTTTACCTGTTGAAAGAGATCGTTTGTTTGAAACAACATCTTTTGAAAACTTACAAAAAGGTGATCACTAATGGAAAAACAAGATCTAAAAGTTCTTAGAGACAAACTAAGAAAACTACAACACAATCAATGGGATCAAATGCTAAAAGAAGGCCGCAAAGATGAGGTTCTTTTAGCTCTTATTCAAGATACTTATCGACACTGTAATGAGGTCGATAACATGGCAATTGAACTTATTCATCAGTTAATTTCTAAATTTGACGAATTAAATAATTACGTCAATGTTATAGCTAACAGATTAACTGAATTAGAAAAATTAAAAATGCGTTGGGAGGAGGTAAATCATCCTCCTACTCAAGAAGAAATAAAAGCAGAACAACTTAATCAGTGGTTTGACCACAAAACTGACGACCTACCAAACTTGGAGCCAACTAACAATGACAAATAAAAAATCAAAATATAAAACACCTCCCATTGGTCCTTTAGCTGAGCGTTTCGGTAGTTACCTTGAAATAGGTCTTCATTGCTTTGGAGAACAATTTCAAGACTTTGATCCCTCCCATATAGAAGAAGAAAAAAATGGAAGAGGGTTAATGTTTTCACAATTTAAAGAAGAAACTTATGGCAGAGAAGTTTGGGAGCAGTACATAGTTGCTGTCTTTGAGCATGGAGTTGTCTGGCCTTCTGGTGCAAGCATTTGCTTTACAAATGAACAACCACCAGAAAAAGTCGCACTATTATTTCTTTCGGCATTAACTAGAGAAATCGCAGTCAACGAACCGACTTGCAGCGCATGTGCTGATACAAGAGATATGTTTGAGAAAGGGGGTGGCTAACGGTGGCAATAGGTATTATAATTGAGATAAGCCCGAGAGGGCTCCTTCGCTAAAGTCTTATGAATCTTCAAGAAGAAATTTCTACAGTAAAAAAATCTTTAAAACAAGCTCAAGATGATTATGCTCATGCTTTTGCTGCTGGAGATCTTTCTACTATTCCTGTTAAAAAAAGAAAAGTTGCCAAGCTCACTAGAGAATTTGGCAAGCTAATCAAGCAGAGGTTAGCAAAATGAAAAACCTCTCAACAATCACACTTTCTATTCTTTTTGGTGGTCTTCTTTATTGGGGGTTAACAACCTCCTTAGAAGATATGACCAGAACAGACTGTGAAATACATCAAATTGAAAAAGCTTGCGAACAACTTAAATGACTAAAGGTACTGCCGTGATTCCTAATGCTGTTTACCATGCTGACCCAGCATACAGTTCATCAGATCTCAAGTTAATTACCAACACTTGTCCTGATGCCTTCTATAAAACTAAATATGAAGGCCAGAAAAAAGATCATGCACCTGCATTAAAAAAAGCTTTCAGAGATGGTGAGCTTTGTCATGCTTTTACACTTGAACCTGAAAGAGCAAAAAAAGACTACGCAGTTTGTGCTAACAGATCTACAACAGAAGGAAAAAAACAAGCAGCTCAGATGAAAAAAGATGGCATAGAGGCCATTAATAATACTGAGCTTGAATTAGTTACAAATGTAAGCCAAGCAGTTTTTAATCATCCAGTTGCTTCTGAACTTCTATCAGAAGGACAACCAGAATTAAGTTTTTGGGCTGATGATTCAATAACAGGTCTTTGCTGTAAAGCACGACCAGATTGGATCAAAAAAGATGGCACGATTATTGATTTAAAAACAACAGGTGATAAAGGAGCAAAGCCGTCTGCCTTTAGTAAGACAGCAGCCAACCTTCTTTATCATCTTCAAGCTGCTCATTATTTAGAAGTAACAAAAGCAAAACGCTTTGTTTTTCTTGTCGTTGAAAAAGTTTTTCCTTTTTCAGTCGGTATTTATGAATTAGATGAAGCAGCACTAGAAGAAGGTTTTCGCCTTCGAAATGATGCTTTGGCTCTAATCAAATCTTGTCATCAAAATGGCAAGTGGCCTACTTACACCGATGAAATCACCTCGCTTAGTTTTCCTAACTGGGCTTTTACTTCTCATTAAAAATGGAATCTATTTCACCTCAAAAAGAGTTGTTCCAAGCTCTACAAAAAGTTCAAGCAGAAATGCCTTCTTTAAAAAAAAGCAAAGAAGGTTTCAACTATAAATACACACCACTGGAAGAAATGCTCTCAGTGATTCAACCTGTATTACATAAAAATGGGTTGATGTTAATTCAACCGCAAGGAGTCAGTGAACATGGTCAGACAACAATTCTTACTTGTCTAATTCATGTAGAAACAGGTCAGCAATTAACAAGTCACTTGCCGATTTATTTACCTGACAATATGGGCAACAAACCAATGTTTGCTTGGGGTGGGGCACTTACTTACGCAAGAAGATATGCCATAAAAATGATTCTAGGGATCGAGCCTGACATGGATACAAACACAGAAGATCCCGATAAATTAATTGAACATCAAATGAAAAAAGCAGTTACAGGCAAACAAACAAATCCAGCTAAACGAGCAGCATCAAAATCGACTAATGCTTCTGTTGCTGTCTTAGCAGCACAAGCAATTAGACAAGCAAAAACAACTGAAGAATTATTTGGTCATAAGAAAAATGTAATGACTAGACACGCAGAAGGTCGTTTAACTGCTGACGCTAAAAAAGAATTGGTTGATTTAATTAATCAATGCGAATTGAAATTAAAAAGTAAAAAATAAATATGGAAGAACCTTTTTTAACAACAGAACAACTTGCCGAACGATACGGCATTAAACCTGTCACCGTTAAACGGTGGCGAAGGGACACTAGGGCAGGTAAGCCTATTGGTCCTAATTGGTACGAACTCCCAATTATGGCCGTAGCTAAAAATGCTCCTAGAGTTCGTTACCCTCTCGCTCAAGTTCTTGCTTGGGAAGAAACCAATTCAATTACGCCCATTAACCATTTTTAATTATGCCTTTTGACGCTGCACTTCCAAAACAAATCAAGTGGTCTGTTAATGACAATCGCTTTGATGATAAAGATAAAAATCCTAAAAGCTTGAGCCTCTTTATTCCTAAAGAATCTATTGGTGCCTTCTGTAATCACATTATGAATATGGTAGACAATCCTGATTTAGTAAGAACAGGCAAAGTATATAACTTTGACACCCAATCAAATGAAGAGGTTGATGGGATTTATATCAATGGGAAAGGAAAAATTAGTCAAGATGAATCTGGAGCATTTGGAAGTATCAATCCTCAAAAGATTGATGTTGTTGATGAACCAGCATTTTAAAGAAAGGGTTTACACCCTTTTTTTTTACATATTTATTTCTTTAAAATTATGAAACTTCACTGCGAATCCGCTGTATCACTTGATTCCTTAAAAGGAGCATTTGTTTTTAAAAAAAATAAAGAAGGGAAAGAAACAACGTATCGTATTTATGATTTTTATATTGATCTTGAACCTGATTGGGATGAAGAAAAAGATGAAATAATAGGTTCTGAACTTACTGAAATAGGCGTTACTTTAGTTCCTCTCCTGAGTGATGGCACACTTGCTACAGGAGAAATGGAAGGAAGGAGTTGGAGTTCTCTTAAAGACTACTCAATACAATTTGCAGGAGGATTTCCAAATAAAATTAGCAACGAAATAAAATGAATAATTACAAAGTAACCCTGCAAGACAGAATCGACTTGAAAAACGCTGTAGATCTTTTGATTAATTGCGTGTCAGATGAATACAAATCTCAGATTCTTGATCGTTACAAAACAAACGGTATTGATCGTGAGCGTGCAAGGCTTTTGTATAACAAGATTGATTTACTAGAGCGAACAGGCTAATTTTTTTATGAATTTTTTGGATTGGCTTGGATCTTTTTTTGTTTATAGAAGTCCTAAGCCTTATCAAGGTTTTGCACGATTCCTTGAAACTCGTACATCAAGGGAATTAAGATTATTGGCTGGGACTACAACCCATCACAGCAAAAAGAAACTCGTACAAATTTACTTACAAAAAAACAATGTCAGCAACACCGAGGTTCAAAATTAATGACCGTGTTAATAAAAAAAGGAACACAGGAGTCTTTTTAGCAATAGATTCTACTGCTGGAACAGTTATAGAAATGAAGGAAAAGTTGAACAGCCGAAAACGTCCAAGTTGTTACTACACAATCAAGTGGCCTGATGGTAGAACATCAGAACACGCACAACACATATTAGTTCCAGCTCCATAAAACATTAAAAAACCTTCCGTACTGGGGAGATACAGAAGGTCTTTTTCTTTTTCTCGCTGACCAGAGGCTATGCAAGACCTCTTTAAAAACTATAGCCCTAATATTTTCCCTAGCAAGTTAGGCTCCTTTTTTTTTTCTTCAAATAGTTTTATCAATCGAGTTTGCAACTCTGCAATTTTATTTAAACAACCAGCGATAAAAATACTTTGTTGATGATTTTGTCTAGCACAATCTTCTGCATATTTTTTAATACCTTCTAAATCATCAGATGATTGAATTAACCTTATTTCTTTTTCTAAATGTAATTCCTCTTCTAAAGTAGGAGGTTGAGCTAATTCAAAAATAAATGAAAGATCTAATGGAATTTCTTTTTCTTTCATCTTTTTCTTTTAGTTTTAGCAATTTTTCTTGACGCTGAAAAGCTCTGAATCGCTGCCTTTTTAGTTCTTGACAATAAGAACAATTACACAATTCCATTGAAGCTATCAAGATCTTCTCCTTTAGCTGATAATCCAGTATAGATGCCATGTTGAGGGTGGTCTGGTCTATGACGACCATCAAGAATATACCAACGCTCCATGTTTAATACTCTTTGACGGTCTTCTTCTACCCAATCTTTCTTATACATACTCATTGAAGTTTTAATGTTCGATTAGGCCATATTCTAACCTCTATAAAGTCAACGTCTTCTGAAGTAAGACTGTTGTTACTTTGTTCTGTAGCAGACTCAAGTACCCAAAGCGTGAAGCGTTTCCCTTGGTTACTGCTAAAAAATAGTTGTTTCACTGTCCACGCCAATTTCTCGATTTGTTAGCGTCAATTCTTGCTAGGTCTTTTTCAATAGCATTTAGGCGGTGAAAAATTTCTCTAATATCACCTTGCCGTTTGCTTGACCTGTTAGACAAGACCATCAGCAACGCTGACACCATAGCACCAATTAAAGCAGCATAGATTTCAGGCATTTACATTAGGCCAAGTTCCTTGCTGGATCTTAATCCATTGCTTTTGTGCCTCTACAAGATCGGGCTTGGATATATCTGGATCGTTAATTAAACTCCATAGCTCAATTCTTTTATTTATAGATTCAACGGTTATGCCATGAGACTCGGCTATTACTTCTTTTTGCTCTTGTGATAAGAATTTCATTACTTTTTAACCTTTTATGACTAATGTAGTTATGTTTTCTAGTTTTTCCGCATGGCCGAAACAAAAGCAGACGAACCAAAAAAGAAAAATCCTCTTCAAAAACTAAAGGAGGGCTTTGATGATAAAGAAGAACAACTTCAAGTCTTATCTACATTTGTGCGTTTAGGCGTTGTAGTTTGGAGTGGGTTTATATTAACTTTAAACTATGTAGAATTGCCTGGTTTAGGTAAACAAGAAAGGATCGACCCGACTTTCATAGCAAGCGTTTTTACGGGAGCATTAGCTTCATTTGGGCTTGAGACTGCGAAGAAAAGAGGTGATGGAACTTATAAGGCTGATGAAGAGAAAAAGAAAGCAGAAGCAGCCGCAGGTTTTAGCAATGGAGTGCCTTATACAATCATAAAAGTTGAAACTCCAATTAAACTTGTACCAGACAAGCCAAGGATTGATCCTGTCTCTGGTAAAGAAATTGATCCTCAGAGTGGGAGGTTGACATGATGAGTGAAGATCTTTCGATTGATGCAAGACAAGAAACTCGTATTGTCTGCACAGAAATGAAGCTCAAAAGAGCAGAAGAAAAAATAGGAGATTTGGAGGATAGAGTTAGACAATTAGAAAAAAGAGTATTCCAAGCTGCAGCCGTTGTTAGTGCTGCTCTGGCATTATTAGGATTACTAGCACAGATTTCAAAAGCCTACTTATGAAACGCTTCATTCCCCTTTTGCTTTTATTAGCAGCTCCAGCTAGTGCTGATATAGCAATCAAACACACAGCTTCAACAAGTTTAAAAGTTGACGGAGCAGCAGTACAAGCCATTAGAGTTCCATCTACTTACGCTGTCTCTGGTAACAACATGAAAGTTACTACTGGAGAACACTTTGGAAAGATAACAGCAGGATCAGCTACAGCAGCTCCAACACTTGATGTTGGTGTCTACGAAGTTAATACTGTTGGATCGGCATTTTCGTTCTCTGAAAGCTGGTTACAAGGTGATGCTATCCCTGCGATAGGTTCAGGCGTGGATGTTTCAACAGGAGTTGTTGCTGATATGCCAGCCTTCGGTAACACTGTCGTAACAAGCGGTGGAGTAGCAGGAAATCTTGCTGGAACAGTAACTTCTGCTGGAATTGCAACTACTGTTGCTGGAGGCGCAGGTACAACTGGGACGGCTCAATATTCATCAGAAATAACTATTAAATAGTGCATAAAATATATAAGTTATTACTGCTTATATCCGTTGCAGGGACTAGCGTTTCTGCTGTTCCCGTTGTCCCTACATTTTCTACAGGGACTTTAAATTCTCGGCAAGAAACTAAGACTGTAGTAACTGAAACTATAACCTCGGTAGATCATCGATCAGGATATGAATACGTGGTTTCTGGTCATAATATCGAACCACTAAATACAAATACTATTTCACCTAAAGCTGTACTAAGTACACCTCAAACAATTGATAACATTACATTCACATGGACATCAGTAGATGTAACACCAGCAAACAAACCCGACTGGGGAATAAAAACGGCTGGCAACGCTTTTTCCTTTACAGAAAGTCTAGCCCAACCTGGACTCCAAAATGTAACAACAATAAACCGAACCACAACAACAGACTCTATCGTGGAATCGGTATCTGTCTTTACTCAATAACATTTAGTCAGCCAGTATTTGCAAACTCAACAACAATAGCATCGCCTTCAGCTACATCACAGGGGTCAGTAATTAACCAAGGTATTCAGGTGCAAAGTGGTAGCTTTATGTTTCAAGAAGTAGGTGATGGAATCCGTTGCAGTGGAACGACTCTTACCATTAATCCCTTCATTTCAAAAGTTAATACTTGGAAAGATCCGTTTGAACCAACGTACCTTGAAAATGTATATGACGATAGTACAGATGATGATGGTAATTTATTAAATCCTGGTGGAGTTTTATACACAAAACCAATCAGAACTGGTCAGGCACGTAATAATCTTTCATTTAACTATGGCATAACCGCAACCGTGGCAGTTCCACTAGATCGCCGCATGACCAATAACTGCGTGGCCGCTATGAATACCCGTATTAAATATTTAGAACAAGCATATAAAGCTAAGAAGCTAGATTACTCTCTTGGACGTTTGAAAGTATGTGCAGAGCAATTAAAACTTGGCGTTGTCTATGCAAAAGATAGCCCTAGCTACGTTGTTTGTGAAGATGTAAGGCTTGTGAATCCTCCTAATACATTGCCAGATCACACTCATAGTATTGAAGTTACTAAGGTTACTTCCGAGAATCCCTCTGTTCCTTTTTCCTTTCAGCGAGGGACTTTACAGGAGGCTTCTTCTTCCGAATAGCCAGCAACTTTTTGGTAAATTTTTTAGAAAAACTTTTAATTTTCCCCTTTAGCTGTTTCTGGAAAAATCGAGCCAGTGGCTGTCCTACCAAAGTCACACCAACAACAGAGGTAATAGCTATAGCTGACGTGTTAATAAGAACGGTCGGTTCTGGACTGTAGTTACCAGCTATCTCAATTGCACTAAGACCTTCCCAAACAGTTTCACATTTACCTGTAAGTTCATCTCTTTTATATCCTTTTACAAGTGCTAAGCCTCCTTTGCCCATACTTCCTATAGGGCTATTTTGCATTTGATTAACAGATGGGCATGGAATTATATCTGCAATAAACTGTCCATCAACATCTGGAATTTTAAAATCTTGTTGACCTACATTGGTATCTCCCTGCTTGTCATCTTTGCCATTCTCTTCTTTCACTTTCTTTCTTTGGTTCCTTTTTAACTTTGGAATAGGTGGAACTAATGCTGGCTCGTCTGCTTTTACAGGCCCAACAGCAGATAGCCCGTCCCAATCAACAGCCATGCTCTCAAGTGTCGGTACGTTTCCATCGCAGACATAGAAATTTCCAGCAGGATCTGAAGTAACTAAATTCTTATTTTTTAACGTCCTAGCTCTTACACAGCCAGGCATTTGAATAACTGGAAAGCCTATGTTGTTAGGCAATACAGCTTTAGGTGTAGGAATTATTGTTGTATCTATCGAAGCTTCAGGTATCTCCCTAACAGAAATATCTTCTATTTCCATTTAGCAGTCGTTCCATTGACCAGCAAGATCACTCGCAACACTTCCTAATTGTTTTCTGGACTGACCAAAGAAGATTCCTGCAAGAACGGGGCCAATAATAGGGACGCTTGCTATGGCTGGAGTAACTTGAACAGAAGCAGCGTCAGCAATCATCTGTCCATTGCTTTTACCTTGGGCTTGTTTTTCAATACATTCGATCTGTTTTGCCGTTAATTTACCGTCTGAGCCTTGAGGATAAATAGCAAACTGAGCTACAGATTCTTTATGAATATGTTTAGTCTTTACACCTTTATTAAACGTAGGAGTTTCACTAGTTTCATATTGAAGCATTGTTTTTGGATCGTGTTGACGGCTGGCAAAACTCCATTCTTCTCCACCATCAGCACCAGTTTCACTCCTAATTTGAATTGAACTATAAGGAGTGTTAGAAAGCTTGGCTATATCAGGGATGCCAGAATCTTTACGAGCCAAAAGGTTGAGGCTCATAAAGTTCGTAGCAATTAAACCACCACCTAACACTAAAGAAGTTAGGCCGTTAAAAGATTTGAATTGAATCATTTGCTAAACGGAATACCTTGTAAAGAAGCCCCGCCTGTCATTTTGGGCATCTTAGGCATTTCTGGCATAGCGTCTCCAACTAATGCAGGAAGTTCTTTTTTAACGCCATCTAATACAGCATCAAAGATTTTTGATCTAAAAAGAAACGCTCCACCTAACCCTGCTACGCCCAAAATAAAAGCAGCAAAGTTAATCCAAGTTATGATTTTCATCATGCAGGACAAGCCTCACTACCATCAAGCTCATCTAAATTTGCTTGAACCAATTCTGCGGCTTTAGTTTCTAGAAGTTGCTGATTCTCTTTCCACTCACTAGCTCTACGCTCTTGATCTGCCTTTAATTGCTTGATTTCAGCAGTAAGAGTTAAACGATCAGCCATAAAAATAATACATTGCCACCAAATTATATACCTACTGTCTATCCCTG
>CAACVF010000054.1_pt1 | contig 22725 bp, 28 predicted proteins | sample 2381781 | NCBI WGS metagenome assembly CAACVF01 (sample SAMEA5211967, study PRJEB30684) | marine metagenome | biome: Marine; feature: Epipelagic; material: Water | collected 2015-10-15 | depth 60 m | reverse complement strand
CAAATAAAACGGTATCTCCACCAGAGGAGGACAAAGACAATTAATTACTAGGCGGGGTCGTTTATTCTCTCTCTCTTTTCAATTTACCCGTTGAAAATAAACCAAATGACCCCCCCTTTAATTTATCGGCAGTAGTATCGTATATGTAAGTGTTGCGATAATTTTTTTTTAGTTATGAAAATAGACAAGAAAGCCATGGAAGAATCAGTCACCGACACAATGCTAGGTGCAGCGTTTAACTTCCCAATCTCATGGGCCACACTAGCAATCTGTTTGGCATTTACAACTGACTCCCTGAAGATCGCAGTTATACAACTTATGGTTTTAACATTAGCTGCAATTATAAGACGTTATTACACACGCTTATATTTCAAAAACAAAGAATGAAATACTCAGCCAAACAAGAACAAGAGTTAATGACCGATATCTGGTCGCCTGCTGTCAAAGACAGTCCACTAAACTTCGTTAAGTTCATCTTCCCCTGGGGTCAGAAAGACACCCCCCTCGAAGATTTCTCTGGCCCAAGAGCATGGCAAGAAAAAATTTTATTAGAAATTGGCACACACATACAACGCAACCATGGCAAAGTCACCCCAGAGATGTTCCGCCTAGCCGTAGCATCAGGTCGTGGCATAGGAAAATCAGCCTTAGTCGCTTGGCTCATACTCTGGATGCTCTCTACCCGCATGGGGTCAACCATCATAGTCACTGCCAACACCGAACAACAGCTCCGCTCAAGAACCTGGGCCGAACTCGGTAAGTGGCTTACCCTCGCTATCAACGCCCACTGGTTTAATAAGACAGCCACCACGATCAAACCCGCAGGCTGGTATGAAGAAGCCCTCATTCGAGACTTACAAATTGACACAGGCTACTACTACGCCCAAGCCCAACTCTGGAGTGAAGAAAACCCCGATGCTTTCGCTGGTGTCCACTCCAACTACGGTGTCTTATTAATCATGGATGAAGCCAGTGGTATCCCATCACCCATCTATTCAGTCTCGGAAGGTTTCTTCTCTGAACCAACCCAAAACAGATTTTGGTGTGCCTTCTCCAACCCCAGAAGAAACACTGGTCCGTTCTACGACAGCTTCCACTCTAACAAGAAATACTGGCACACCGAACAAATTGATTCCCGTTCAGTCGAAAACACTGACACCCAACTATTCAATCGTATGCTGGAACAGTACGGAGAAGATTCAACCGTTGCTCGTGTCGAAGTCCTCGGAGAGTTTCCACGAGCCGATGACGATGCGGTCATACCCATTGAACTAGCAAGAGCTGCCGTTGACCGAGATGTGAACATTACTGCTTCCGATCCAATCGTCTGGGGATTAGACGTAGCCAGGTTCGGTGGTGACAATACTGCCCTCTGCAAACGCCAAGGTAATACTGTTACTGAAATTAAAACTTTTAAATCTATGGATTTAATGCAACTATGTGGAGCGATTAATAACGAGTATGAAGAATGTACGGCCTTAGAAACACCGCAAGAAATCCTAATAGACTCCATCGGTTTAGGATCTGGGGTGGTCGATAGACTAGCTGAACTCAATCTACCCGCTAGAGGGGTGAATGTGTCAGAGTCTCCCGCCAGCAAAAAGAAATTTATTAATTTGCGAGCTGAACTTTGGTTTCAAATTAAAGAGTGGTTGGCCCAACGTAACTGCCGACTACCCAGCGATGATGAATTGATAGCTGAATTGGTTGCACCTAGCTATTCATATAATTCATCAGGTAAGATAAAAATAGAAAGTAAAGAACAAATGAAGAAACGTGGACAGAAGTCACCAGATAAAGCTGACGCTCTAGCGTTGACAATGGCAAGTTCTGCCGTAACTTTTTCGGGAAATTCGTCATTTATGGGGTATAATTTCAAAAGACCACTCAAATCAAAAATTTTTCGAGTAGGATAATTTTATGAAAGAATACAAAGATCAATTAGAAAATGCAAGCTACGATGACCTAGAAAGCTGCATAAAAGCCGAATACGATGATGCCAAAGATTATATTGACCAAGTAGGCGAAGATAGAGCCGAAGCGACAGAATATTATCTTGGCCACGAGCCTGAAGGTACAAGTGAAATGCAATCTGAATTTGTCTCAACCGATGTCAGAGACACAATCCTATTTATGCTACCTTCCATCATGCGAACTTTCTTTGGTACTAAGAAATCCGTAGAGTTCGTACCAACCAATCCAGAAGATGTACCGATAGCAGAACAACAAACCAATTACATAAACTACATCATTCAAGAAAAGAACAATGGTTTTAAAATATTCTACGATGCTTTCAAAGATGCCTTGATTAGAAAGACTGGTTATGTCAAAGCCTTCTGGGATGACAACATATCAGTTAGCAACCACGAATACACAGGTTTAGATAAACAATCCAGAGATGCACTACTACTCGACAAAGACGTAGAGATAGTAGAAGAAAAAGTTGAAACAGAAATGATGATGGTCATGGACGAGATGACAGGCGAACAAGTTGAGCAAGAGTTTCCAGTCCGTTACGATCTTAAAATTAGAAGAGTTAAAAAGAAAAACCAAGTGGTTATTGAATCAATACCACCTGAAGAAGTTTTAATCTCCAGAAATGCTAGAGATTTAGAATCAGCAAGCTACGTTGCTCACCGTATGATTAAGACAGTGAGTGAGTTAGTTGCTATGGGTTACGATCAAGAAGATATGGAACAGTATGCAGGGTCAGGCAATATGCTTGATGCAGATTCATACGATGAAGAAAATGCCAGAAACCCATACGCTAACGATGAATTTGATAGCCCTGATCCAAAAAACAAAAACGTATTATACGTTGAACATTATTTAAATTACGATTTAGATGGCGATGGCATAGACGAACGAATTAGGGTTTGTACTGCTGGTAACGGTGTAAATGTGGTACACGTCTCCCCTTGGGATGATCTACCAATAGTTCTCTTTTCTCCTGATCCCGAACCACACACTTCGATTGGTAGTTGTCCAGCAGATTATCTAATGCCTATTCAAAGAGCGAAATCTCAGATTATGAGAGACACGCTTGACAGTTTAGGTCACGCCATCTTCCCAAGAATGGGTATAGTAGAAGGGCAAGTCAATGTTGATGATGTCCTTAACACTGATATTGGTCAACCTATCAGAATGAGAGCACCAGGTATGGTCCAACCATTCGCTGTGCCTTTTGTTGGTAAAGAAGCCTTCCCAGTTTTAGGTTACTTAGATGAATCAAAAGAAAACCGTAGTGGTGTTTCTAAAGCTAGTGCTGGTTTAAACGCTGATGCTCTACAAAGCTCAACTGCTCAAGCAGTCTCAGCCACAATGTCAGGAGCACAGGGCAGAATAGAACTAATATGTCGTCATTTCGCTGAAAGCGGTATGAAAGCATTGTTCAAATTGGTTTATCGTTTAATCATTAAACACCAAGAACAACAAGAAATGGTCAGACTTAATAATAGTTTTGTACCAATAGATCCACGTTTCTGGGATGCTGATAAAGATGTGTCTATTAATATAGCTCTCTCACCATCAAGCGATGCAGAGAAAGTTAATTTCTTGTTACAGCTTTCCCAAAAGCAAGAACAAATCCTACAAACCCTAGGTCCAAGTAATCCATTGGTATCACTACAACAGTATGCCAATACTTTAGGCAAGGTGATTGAGATGTCAGGCTTCAAAGATGTTGATGCCTTTATCAATCCTCAAGTACCACCTATGCCACCACAACCTGAACAGCAAAAACCTGATCCTGCTGAAATGTTGGCTCAAGCTGAACTACAGAAAGCTCAAGTCCAAGCTCAGAAGGCTATGATAGATGCTGAAACAGATCGTATGAAAATCTTAATGGAAGATGATAGACAACGTGACGAAGCTGAAGCAGACATGATGATTAAGTCTGCTGAACTACAAGCTAAATTTGGTGCACAGATCAATCAGGCTGAAATTAAAGCTCTGATGGAACGTGATAGAGAAGTAATTAGACAAGTTGCTAAAACACAAGCACAAGGATTATTTAACAATGGCGGACAACAAGGAAACCAATAAAAGTTATTTCATAGAAATACAAGACGGTGATGAAGTTTACACTGGTGAAAACATCACAGCTAAAAATAGAGAAGAAGCAGAACTAAAAGCTATGATCTTATTTGGCTTCTTACTTTCTGATGATGCAGAAATAATTACCTTTGAGGAAACCAAAATACATTAATGGCTATTACATACAGAGGTGAAAGGTTTAGCGGTTATAATAAACCTAAAAGAACACCAGGAAAAAGCAAAAAGTTTGCTGTCTTGGCAAAAGTAAAAGATCAAGTAAAATTATTACGTTTTGGTGATCCCAATATGACTATCAAAAAAGACCAACCTAAAAGAAGAAAGTCTTTTAGAGCTAGACATAAGTGCGACACCAATCCACCTAATAAATTAACACCAAGATATTGGTCTTGTAAAAAATGGTAAGGAGTTAAAAATGCCAAAAGGATTATACGCAAATATAAACGCAAGAAAGAAAAAAGGAACTAGCAGATCAAAAAAGAAATCAACGATTTCTAAAAAAGCATACGCTAACATGAAAGCTGGTTTTCCAAAGAAAAAGAAATAAGGAGTAAGTGATGTACGGTTATAAAAAAAAGAAAAAGAAAAAGAAAGGAAAATAAGTGAAAGTAAAAGCACCAAAAGGTTATCACTTTATGAAACAGGGAAAGAATATTTCCTTAATGAAACATGGTGAAAAATATGTTCCCCACAAAGGAGCAAGTTTAAACATGGACCTTAAAGTAATAAAACAACACAAAAAATAATTAAGATGAGCGTCATCGAAAAATTAATTGATCCAGTATCAACGATCTTAGATAAGTTTGTTGCTGATAAAGATTTAAAACAAAAACTAGAACATGAACTTAAAACAGAACTCCACAAAGCTAATATGGCTCAGATTGAAGTTAATAAAATTGAAGCTGGCCATCGTAGTATATTCGTTGCAGGGTGGCGACCTTTTCTTGGATGGTGTTTATCGTTCGCTATGGCGTACCACTTCATTCTTCAACCGATTGCCATTTTTTCAATATCTGTTGCAGGCTTATCATACGATCTCCCGCAGTTTGATATGAGTTCTTTAATGACCGTCTTGCTTGGTATGCTCGGATTAGGAGGTATGCGTACTTATGAAAAATCTAAGGGCCTTACCAAATGAGCAGGCTGGGAAAGGTTAATGATAAATCTTTTTTAAATATATCCCTTGCTTATTTAGCTCAAATCATAGCTCTTATCTCTGTTGTTGTTTGGGGTTATGCAAACATTAACGAAAGAATAGATTACAACCTGCAAGAAACAAAAAAAATTAGAGGTAATCAAAATAACTATTTGTTTCCAGACATCAGAACCCTAGAACAACAAGTAATACAATTAGAAAAAGAAGTTTTAATCTTAAAAACTGAAGTAGAATTTTACAAAAAAGAAATAGAAAAACAGGAGCTTAATCTAAAATGTCTTGGCTAAACTTTAAAGAAGAGGAATTTGCGTGTAAGCATACAGGCAAAAATAACATTTCACATGAATTAATAGATAAGTTACAATTATTGAGAAATAAAGTTGGATTCCCAATAATAATCAATTCTGGTTATCGTTCTGAGGAGCACCCGATAGAAGCTGCCAAAGAAAAACCAGGTATTCATGCAGAAGGATTAGCAGTCGATATAAAGGTAGGTGGAGCAGAAGCCTACGAAGTTGTCGGTTACGCTCTTGAATGTGGTTTTAATGGCATAGGCGTTAGTCAGAAAGGAGGTTATGGTTCACGCTTTATACATCTGGACATAGCATCAAATAGTTATGACAGACCAAGACCTCATATTTGGAGTTATTGATGGATGATTTAAGCCCTGTTATTTTTTGGAACATTATTTTAACCTTGGTGTACGCACCATTAATCTACAGCATTAGACAGAACGCTAATGAATTAAAAAGAATTGATATATTATTAAATAAAACCAGAGAAGAAGTTGCTAAAGAGTATGTAACTAAAGATGATCTGGAAGAAGATTTAAAACGAATATTTGACTATCTAGGCAAGTTAGATGGTAAAATAGATAAACTGATACAAAGTTAATATGAATAATTTCTTAAACCAATTTGCATACAACCCACTAATAAATTCAATGAAAGACATGAGTGAACTTCAAGGTTTGTTTGGTCAACCATCAAGTTATGTTATGCCAAGTTCAGATCCTAATTATACTTCTGGTCATAACTTTGCTAAGTCTATTGCAGGCGGACAAAACATTGCTAACATGATTGCACCTGGTATTAGTTATTCATCAGAACAACCATTAGGCTATTCAATGTTTGGGCCAATACTACCACCTAAAGAAGAACCTCCAGTTCAACCACCAATGCCAATGCCAGTACCTAATCCTGGTATGCCAAACCCAATAGATTTTCTTAGCGGAGGAATGGGCGGTGGTGGCATGATTGATTTCGATTATGAAAGATTTAATCAACTTCGTTAATGTCAGATAAACAAACACAACTACAACAAGGTCACGAAGCAGAAACTATTTTAAATAGTGAAGTCTTTAAAATAGCTTTTGAAAATCTAAAAACTGAATACCTAAATATGTGGCAAGAGTCAAAAGAACTAGATTCAAACTTGCGAGAAAAATTATACTTAGCGATTAAAAACTTAACTACTGTTGAGAAACATCTACGCATATTGGTAGAAAAAGGTAAGATCACAAAAAGTCAGTTAGAAAAAATAAAGTAATTTTATTTTTATTTCCTCTTAAATTCTTTAAAATACATATAACTATTAACTTTATAGGATTAAACTATGAGTGAACCCAGCAACGTAGAATCGACTGGATTTAAAACCGACTTACAGAAAACGGCAGATCAGTTTGAAAATCTTATGACTCCCATCGAAGAAGTAGAGGAGCAACAAGAAGAGCAAGTTGAAGAAACCGAAGAAGAAGCTGTAGAAGATATTGTCGAAGATGATTATGACATTGACGAAGATATTGAAGAAGCAGAAGAAGAAGTAGAATTAGACGAACAAGAATCGTTTGAGGAAGAAGAACAACCACAAGTTTATTCCGTTAAAATAGACGGACAAGAACAAGAGGTCACGTTACAAGAACTCCAACAAGGTTATTCACGTCAAAAAGACTACACTCGCAAAACTCAAGAACTGTCGCAACAAAGAAAAGACTTTGAAGCACAACAAGCAGAGTTAGTGAAAAAGGATGCGATTTACAAAGAATTGCTACCTAGGATGGAACAGACACTAGAAGGTGAACTTTCTAATGAACCAGACTGGAAGTCGCTCTATGAATCTGATCCCATTGCTTATGTAAGGGAAAAAGATGTATGGAACGAGAAGAAAGAAAAGTTCAAAGCTGTGCAAGCTGAACAACAAAGACTTCAGCAAGAAGATGAAGATAAAAGACTTACACAAGCTAAAAACGCTGTTGAGTTTGGTAATCAGAGACTTCTTGAAGCTGTACCTGAATGGAAAGATGCAGACGTTGCTCTTAAAGAGAAACAAAGTATCGCAAAGTACGCCATGGATGTACTTGGTTATTCGCAAGATGAAATCAATCAAGTCTATGACTACAGAGCTTTACTTGGTTTACGAGGAGCATGGTTACATCACCAAACAGGCAAGGCTATTAAAAAGAAGCCAGTTGAGAAAGCTCCAGCAAGAGTAGGTAAACCAGGCAGTGCTAACAAACCTAGAACAGCAACTCCTTTGAAAAAAGCAAAACAAAGATTAGCTAAGTCAGGCAAATTGCGTGATGCGGCAAGAGTCTTTGAAAATTTAATAGATTAACTTTAATTTAACTTTTAGGAGTTTATAACATGGCAAAAGTAACTAACGCTTTCGATACATATTCAGCACAAGCTGACAGAGAAGCATTATCCAATGTGATATATAACATCTCTCCACAGCAAACACCGTTTATGTCATCAATAGGCAAAAATAACGTAAAAAATGTAGTATTCGATTGGCAAACAGAATCGCTTCCAACACCAAGTGGAGCAGGCCAATTAGAAGGTTTTGAATTATCAAGAAGTGCAGCAACTGCAACTGTGAGAGTTTCAAACGTATGTCAAATCTCATCAAGAGATGCAACAGTAACAGGTTCACAAGAATCTTCAGATCCAGCAGGTAAAAAATCTGAAATGGCTCATCAGCTTTCTATAATGTCAAAAGCATTAAAGAGAGACATGGAAGTAGCACTATGTCAAAATAATGCGAAAACAACTGGTGCGGCTGGAACAGCTAGAAAAACTGGTGGTTTTGAATCTTGGATGGAATCTAATGTTTCAAGAGGAACAGGTGGTGCTAGTAATGCTGCTGGTGCTGCTCCAACAGATGCAAGTAATGCTAACAAAAGAGCATTAACAGAACCTCTACTTAAAGCTGTTCTTCAATCATGTTTTGCAAACGGTGGTGAGCCTTCATTGGCAATCTGTGGTCCAGTTAACAAACAAGTTATTTCTGGCTTTACAGGTAGATCACAAGCAAGACAATTTGTTGATGCAACTACTGTAGAAGCATCTGTTTCTATCTACTCTTCTGATTTTGGCGATCTAAAAATCGTACCATCAAACTTCAATAGAGAAAGATCATTACTATTAGTTGATCCAGAATATGCAAAAGTATCTTACCTAAGAGACTTTAATGTTCAGGACATTGCTAAAATTGGTGATGCTGAAACTAAAATGATTGTCGCTGAGTACGGATTAGAAATGAGCAACGAAGCTGCTCATGGTGTAGTCGCTGACTTAACAGGATAGTTATTTAACTAGGGAGAGCTTCGGCTCTCCCCCTTTCTTTTATGTCCACTAAAAAAACTACAATCGTAGATAGTAAAAAAGATTTTAAATCTGCTGTTGTTACCCAAGAACTAGACAACAATAGTGATACGGCTTATCACGTTCACACTCAACAAAACATTCAACCAGTCTTAGAGCACGTTAAAATGCTCAGTCACAACAAACCTGGTAAAGATTTACGTCATGTCGCAGAAGTGCCAATAATAATTTATAATAAAGCTGTACGAGAAGGTTGGGTCAATGACCGAAAAGCATGGAAGAAATGGCTAAACGACCCAGATAACAAACTATTTAGAACATGGAAAGGTAAGGTATGAACTACTCTGAACTAAAAACAAACATAGCAAACTACTTAAATAGGTCAGACCTAACAAGTCAGATGGATATGTTTATTGATAGTGTCGAGGGTGAACTAAATAGAAGAATAAGAACAAAAGAAATGATTAAAAGAGCTACTGCTACAGCAGATGCTCAATACTTATCATTACCAAATGATTGGTTAGAAGGCGTTAATGTAGAAATTGCTTCTAATGACTTTAGTCCTCTGTTCCAACAATCAATAGAAAGTTTAGACGTTTACAGAAAATCAATTAACAACTCTACAGGTCAACCAGTGTATTATGCGTTTGTTGATTCAACAATGGAACTTTGCCCTACCCCTGATAGCAGTTATACGTTACAATTAACCTACTACGCAAAAGTTGATGCTTTAAGCGATACCAATACAAGTAATTTTGTTTTGGCTAACCATCAAGACGTTTACTTGTATGGAGCATTAAAGCACGCATCTATCTATTTAATGGAAGATGACAGAGTAGCAATGTTTTCTGCTCTATTTGAAAAGGCCCTAGAGGAAATCAAAATGGAACAAGAGAAAGCTGAATTTGGCAAAGGATCTTTAATGCAAAGAAGAAAGACCTACGGCAAATCAAAAAGAAATGTTTACCACATGAAGTAAGGAATAAATTATGGCAGGATTTTCAGATTATTTAGAAGATAAAGTTTTAAAACACGTTTTTGGTGGCAGTGCTTATTCTGCACCATCAACATTATATGTAGCACTTTATACAGTTGCTCCTACCGATACAGGTGGTGGTACTGAAGTATCAGGTGGTGGTTACACTAGAAAAACTGCTGCTTTTACTGTGTCAGGTACAAACCCAACACAAGCAAGTAATACAGCAGCAATAGAATATCCAACTGCAACAGCCAACTATGGCACAGTTGTAGCTGTTGGTGTTCTTGATGCTTCTTCCAGTGGCAACTTAATGGCTTATGCAAATTTAACTTCATCTAAAGTTGTTAGCACAGGGGATGTATTTAGATTCAATGCTGGTGACTTAGATATAACCTTGGCATAACGCATGGCCAGCATAGGCTACAATAAGGGCTTTTACGGCAGGTCCAAATGGAATGAGCTTGCTATACAGGCAACTTCAACTATTGCAGCCACAACTTCTGGAGCTGGCACACTCACACAAGTTCACGTTGAAACAGCAGTCATCGCTGCTACTTCTGGTTTTAGTGCAGAAGGTACACAGATTGATAAAGCGACAGCAACCATACAAGCTGTTTCAGGTTTCAATGCTCAAGGCACACAAATAGACCTTGCTCAAGCAACCATAGCCGCAAACTCAGACTTTATAAGTGTTGGTTTCATTACGGCCAAGGGTGAAGCGGTTGTAGCACAAAGTTCAGGCTTTGCTGCAAGTGGTGGTATAATATTCTCAGCAGCTTCAACCATTGCTGAAACAAGTTCACTTATAGCGATAGGTGGGCTAAAATGGGAAGATATTGTAGTTCCATCGGACACTTGGACAGATCAAAATGTTGCCGCAGCAACTTGGACCGATCAAACAAACCCATCAACTACTTGGACAGAATTAGATAAACAAAAGGCAGCATAGATGGCAGATACATTTACAACAAACTTAAACCTAACTAAACCAGAACCAGGTGCATCCGAAGATACTTGGGGTATTAAACTTAACGCAGACCTAGACACCATTGATGCTATCTTTGGTTCAGGTGGCACATCTGTTTCCCTTGGTAATGTTTCTGTCGATCAGTTGGATCTTGGCGACAACGAAAAGATTAGACTAGGTGCTAGTCAAGATTTAGAAATTTATCACAACGGCTCTCATTCTTATATAGATGATACAGGTACAGGCAATCTCTATATAAGAGCCAATAATTTTAGACTACAGAAATATACAGGTGAAACTTATATAAGTGCTGATGCTGATGGTGCAGTTGGTCTTAGATACGATAGTGTAGAAAAACTAGCCACAACCTCAACAGGTATAGATGTTACTGGAACAGTCGTTGCAGATGGTTTAAATCTCGGTACTACTGGAAACGCAACTTTAGCAAATATTCTTTCTGCTGATAATACTTCTAACACATTAATTAGTGGTGGTAACGCAACCAACGTAGGTGCTAACTATGCTTTATTTGGTGGCAGTCATGCTTCACTTGCAAATGTTCATCGTTGGAGAGTTGGTGGTACAGAAATTGCAAGGTTTGATGCTTCTGGAAACCTCGGCATAGGCACTACTTCGCCAGCACAAAAGCTAACAGTAGCTGGTAATGCAAGCATACTTAATTCAAGTAGTGTTCAAGTTGCTTCTCTACTACGAGATGGTGAACATGGTATGGTTAAAATTACCCAATCAGATGGCACTACTAAAGTGTTGTTAAGAGGTAGTGGTAATTCATACTTTAACGCAGGCAACCTCGGCATCGGAACGACTTCGCCAAGTCGTAAATTACACATTAATGGTGGCACAGCAAACTTTGTTGCTAAATTTGAATCAACTGATGGTATAGGTGGTATTTTAGTTGCTGATAATTCTACAAGTGTTGATTTAGCTGTAGCAGCTGAAGGTAATAATTTATCTTTCTATAACAATTCAGAGAGAATGAGAATAGACAGCTCAGGCAACGTCGGCATCGGAACGACTTCGCCAAACTTTTTGCTTGATGTAGAGGGTACAGGCAGCTCATTATTTAGACTTAACTCAACTTCTGGTGCGGCAACTTTACAAATTAGTGTGCCAGATACAACTAGCATTTGTGACCTTAATTTTGGTGATACAGGTGATACTACTTCTGGTCAAATAAGATACAGACATAATGGCGATTCAATGGCATTTGATACAGCAGGTGCAGAACGCATGAGAATAGACAGTTCAGGTGTTTTATTAGTAGGAAAAACAGGTTCAAGTTCTGCTACTGTAGGATTCCAAGCTGGACAAGATGGCTTTACAGCTATTACGAGAGCTTCTGCTCAACCTTTAGTATTAAACAGAACTACCAACGATGGTATTATTGCCGAGTTCAAAAAAGATTCTACACAAGTAGGTAGTATTGGTAATAACGGTAATAGACCTTACTTTGCTTCTACAGATTGTGGAATTCGTTTAGGTGCTGCTGATGTACTACCTGCAACAAGCACAGGTGTTATTAGTGATAATACTATTAGTTTAGGTAATTCATCATCAGGAAGATTCAAAGACCTCTACCTCGGTGGTAATGCAACCATAGGCGGTAACCTCACAGTCTCTGGCACCACAACAACAATCAATACAGCTACTTTAGATGTCGAAGACAAAAACATCACAGTTAATTACTCCACAGGCGATTCAAGCTCAACAGCCGATGGTGCAGGTCTTACTATCCAAGATGCAGTTGATGCTTCTACTGATGCTTCATTAACTTGGAACGCAACAGACGATAATTTTGAAATCTCTCATGGTCTTGACTTTGGCGATAATAGCAAAGCTAGGTTTGGTGCAGGTAATGATTTAGAAATATTCCATAATGGTTCTAATAGTGTTATTAAAGATGGCGGTACTGGACATTTATATTTACAAGGTACTAATTTATTCTTAACTGATTCTGCTGGTTATAATTATATTGGTTGTGTAGATAATGGTACTGCTGGTACAGTTACCCTTTACCACGACAACGCAGCAAAACTTGCCACAACCTCATCAGGGATAGATGTTACTGGTTCAACTGTAACAGATGGTATTACTCTAACAGGAACAGGTACAGACAACGATTCACACCAAATTAATTTTGTTAATGGTGCTTGTTCAATCGCTAGAGATAATAATGACCTAGAGCTTCATGCTTATAATGCTATGGTCTTTGGAGTATCCAATACTTCATACCCAACATCAACTGAACGCATGAGAATAGACAGTTCAGGCAGAGTCGGTATAGGTGCTACTCCAAATGCTAATGTGTTGCTTCATGTTCAAGGTGAAATTGGTACTACAAATGGTACAGCATCAGACCCAACACATACTTTTTATGGCGACCCTAATACTGGTATGTTTAGAGCTGCTGCTGATACATTAGCTTTTACTACTGGTGGTTCTGAAAGAGCCAGAATAGATGGTTCAGGTCGTGTAGGCATAGGAACTACTTCGCCACAAAGAAGGCTTACTGTTGGTGCTGGTTCTGGTGTAGAAATAATGTCTATTTATGCTGGTACAAGCTCATCGTCAGCTATCCATTTCACAGATACTAACACCTCTACAGACTATCAAGGCTTTGTCACTTACAACCATAGTGCAGATGCTTTGCGTCTTGGTACAGCAGAAAATGAGAGAGTTCGTATAGACAGTTCAGGCAACGTTGGTATCGGAACGACTTCGCCAGATGGTCAATTAGATGTAAGAGGCAGTTCTATTTCAACAATATTAGCAAGAGCAACATCTGGTAATAGTCAAGCAAGAGTCATGGTACAAAATGATGCAAGAGCTTACAGTTTTAAAATACATACAAATGATGAATTACAAATAAAAGATGAAACAGCAGATACTCCAAGAATAAAAATTAGCACAGGTGGTAATGTATCAATAGGTGGCGACCCTAATCCGGGTGGTACAACTGCTACATTATCTTTAGGTCCGGGTTCTAATGCAACTGAATCATTAGTATTTGCTCCAGCAAGTGGGGGAGCAGCTGAATTTAGGAATACGTCATCAAGTGGTATATTTAAATTTACCAATACAAATGGTTCATCTGAAAAGATGAGAATAGACAGCTCAGGTCGTATTTTAATAAACACTACAAGTTCTTTAGATAATAATGCCTTACTACATATTAAAGGTTTTTCATCAGGTCATGCAGGAATTGTTATGCAAGACCAAGACAATACTAATGCCAAAACTTTCTTTAAGCAAACTAGTGGTGTAACAGAAATACAAACACAAAACAATACAGCACATGGTGTCTTTAAAGTAACTGGTTGGAATGGTACAGCAAGTGCTGAGTTTATGCGAGTTGATGGGGCTTCAGGCAACGTCGGCATCGGCACGACAGGTCCAGATGCACCACTAGATATTAACGGTAATAGATTAAGAATAAGAACAGCAAGAACTATAACCAATTCAGATGACAATGGTGAAGTTGGTGAAATTTCATGGGATGCAAATTATCTTTATGTTTGTGTCGGCACTGACAGTTGGAAACGAGCTGCACTAAGTACATGGTAAAAACAACAGAAAATAATGTATAATTTTATGAATAACAAAAGGAAATAAATATGCCATCATACTCAACAAATTTAAACCTAGCTAAACCAACAGTCGGTGGTGATACTAACCAATGGGGTGGCTATCTTAATACAAACACAGATACCCTGGATGGTATCTTTAACGCTGCTGGTACAGGAACATCTGTGGGCCTACAAGTTGGCTCTGGCAAAACTTTAAAAGTTGGTGGTACATTAACAGCGACAGGCGTAGTGCAATTAACAGGATCTCAAAACGAACTTAGATTTTTTGAAGCTATTGGTGGTGCTGACAACTATGTAGCACTCAAAGCTCCAAACGATGCAGGTGGTGCTAATTATTCATTGGTATTACCCGCTTCTCAAGGTACAGCAGGACAATTCTTAAAACTAACAAGTTTATCTGGTACAGAAGGTTTATTACAATTCGCAAATGTAACTACAGCAGTTGATAATTATTTCGCTAGTTCTGGTTTATCAAACAAAGACTTGGGAGTTGGGCTGCATCTTAAAACAGGTGACAGTGGTGCTTCTAGCGTAAGTTCTAGTGCAAACCAATTAGTAATAGAAGGTAGTGGTGACTCTGGTTTATCAATTTTATCTTTTAATGACTCAACTGGTATGATTGCTTTTGGCGATGGTCAAGATAATGATGTTGCAAAAATTTCTTACACCCATGATGCTAATGATTTGGCTTTTACCAGTGGCGGTGCAATACAGTTTGTTGCTGGTGGCACTGGTACAGATTTATCTATTAACAGTCAGGGAAAAATTTTAGTAAATACAGGGTCTTTGATAGATAGCGATTCAGTATTACAAGTAAAATCAACAACTGCTGGTGGTGAAGCTATAACAGCACAAGTTCACAGCAACGGAAACAGTGTAATTAATTTTAACAACGCAAGTGGAACTGAATGTGGTTTTATTACTGTTCAAGCAAGCGGGTCAGCAGTTGCTTACAACACATCATCAGATTACAGATTAAAAGAAAATGTAGAGTATAGTTTTGATGCTATCGAAAGATTAAAACAACTTAAACCAGCAAGGTTTAATTTTATTGCAGATGCCGATAAAACTGTTGATGGTTTTATAGCACATGAAGTTCAAGATGTAGTACCAGAAGCAATTAGTGGTGAAAAAGATGGTGAAGAAATGCAAGGCATTGACCAAGCTAAACTTGTGCCTTTAATTACTAAAGCATTACAAGAAGCAATAACAAAAATCGAGTCACTAGAAAGTGAAATAGACCAACTAAAAGGAGTAAACTAAAATGGCTATAGAATATAATTGGGATTGTCAGACAGTTGACTATTACCCAGAAAAAGACGACCACTCAGACGTGGTATTTAATGTGCATTGGAGAATCAATGCTGTCAGCGATCAGAAAGACAGTGAAGATAACTTCTATGCAGCAAGCGTATATGGTACACAATCTTTAAATATAGATGATATCGAAAACTTTATCCCTTATGCAGACTTAACCAATGAAATTGTTACTGGTTGGGTTGAAGGCGTAATGGGTGAAGAAGAAGTTCAGAACTTAAAAGATAACCTAGCAGAACAAATTGCTGACTTAATAGATCCAAAAGTCGTAACAGGCCATATCGGAAGTTAAGTGAATGGCATTAATCCCCGTAACTCCACCAGCAGGTATCGTTAAGAACGGTACTGAGTATGCTAACAAAGGTCGTTGGGTTGATGGGGATTTAGTTCGTTTTGAGAACGGCTATCTCACTCCAATCAAGGGGTGGAATAAACTCAGACAAAATCCAGTAGGCAGAATACTAAGTGGTACAGTTAGTACCACTGCTGGCAGTCTTATTATTACTATTACTACCACTACCGCACATGGAGCGTTGGTCGGTGCTAGTGTTAATCTTAATGGTTTTGCTGCAACAGGCGGGATGCCAGCTAGTCAAATAAATCAAACTTATACGATTGCTTCCGTACCAAGCACCACAACTTTTACTATCAATACATTTCAAACAAATGTGCCAAGCACTGCTGCTACATTAACAAGAACATCAAGTGCTTCAGAAGTTGTCTTAACAGCTACACCAACAGGAATGTACGCTTACTACGATAACGATGGTAAAAAGGTTTTAGCGGTTGGTACAAGAAATGGTGTTTTAATTTACTACGAAGAAGTTTGGTATGACATTACACCAACAGGTTTTATAGGTGATGACACTTTATCACCACTTGGTTTTGGTGCTTATCATTTTGGTCAAGAAGATTTTGGTGATGCTCGTTCACAATCAGGTTTATCTTTTGATACTACCACTTTCTCTTTTGATAACTTTGGTGAAATACTTTTATTCTGCTCACCCTCTGACGGCAAAATATATCAATGGAATCCTAATGCTCCAGCTACGATAGGTAGTGTTGTTTCAGGAGCACCAACAAACTGTGATGGTGTCTTAGTCACTAATGAAAGACACGTTGTAGCTTTAGGAGCAGGTGGCGACCCTAGAAAGATTGCTTGGTCCTCAAGAGAAACACTAACTGATTGGACAGCAGCAGCTACTAATACAGCAGGTGATTTACAAGTACCAACAGGCGGTAGAATCTTATCAGCTTTGAAATGGCAAACAGATGTCATTATCTTTACTGACACTGGTGTTGCTAGAATGTATTACACTGGCTCTCCTTTCCTTTATGGTATTCAAGATGCTGGCACAAACTGTAAAGCTATTAGTCCTAGAACTATCGTAACGGCTGGTTCTTTCTTAGCTTGGATGGGTGAAAACTCTTTCTTTGTCTTTGATGGCTCAGTTAAAGAAATACCATGTGAAGTACATGACTATATATATGACAATATAAACTACACTTATAGACCAACATCCTGTGCTGGTCATAACTCTAACTATAATGAAATGTGGTTCTATTTCCCAACTGGCACTTCTTTAGTACCCAATAAATATGTTATTTGGAACTATGTTGATAATGTCTGGTCTATTGGTTCAATGGATAGATCCTGTTGGATAGATCAAGGTGTCTTTGATTTACCGATTGCTTGTGATAGCAATGGTAATGTCTTTGAACATGAAAGCGATGTTGCTTTAGTTAACTCTGAGAATGTTGGTATTCAAGTACCTTTCTGTGAAACAGCTCCAATAGAAATTGGTATGGGTGATAACTATGTACAGTGCAGTCAGGTTTTACCTGATGAAGAAGCCACAACCTTACCAGGTGTTGCTATTAGTTTTAAAGGTAGGTTTACTCCTTTAGGTGCTGAGACAAACTTTGGCACATTTACATTTGATACCGATGGTTATACCGATGCGAGATTTACCGCTAGACAAGTTAAAATGAAAGTTACAGGTGATGGTTCACAACCATTTCAAGTTGGTAAGATTAGATTAGACGTTAAAAAGAGAGGTAAGAGATAATGGCTAGACGAGCACTTCGTAAACCTCTACTCAAGTTTGATCCTGATTACCAAAATTATTTAGTCTCTGAAATAGAATACCGAGATGGTTTATCTTTTAAGAAAGGTGAGCGAATACAAGTAGGTGGCGGAGATCAAACAGAATTAGTATTAGTAAGTCCAAATGGAACAAAATATAAAGTTAGTGTCGCAGATAACGGAACTCTCTCAGCCACAGCAACAGTCTAAAAAACTAGAGCCGTGGGAGATAGAGTGGCAAAGGTGTAAACCTTGGATAGAAAAAGCGGTCAAACATCAAGATATGTATAGTATCGAGGATGTAGAAGAACAAATCCGTAAGGGCATTTTTGCTTTATGGCCTGGCAAAAATAGTGCTATAATAACGGAGATAGTTGTCTTTCCCCAGATTAAGACACTTAACATACTGTTCTGCGGGGGAGATTATTCAGAACTACAATCAATAGTTGACACTTCTATTGAACAGTTTGCCAAACAATTAGGAATTAAACGCCTCTACGGTGGGGGCAGAAAAGGATGGCTTAGAAAGCTAAAAGGCAAAGGCTGGATAAGCGAAAATTTAATAAGTAAAGAATTATGAGCAAAGGAAAATCAACAACAACAACAAGCACTGATCCAGCAATATTAGCAATGCAACAAGACTTATATAGTAGGTCCAAAGACATAGCTAATTTACCTTTTACTCCCTACACAGGGCCAGTAGTAGCAGGATTTAATCCAGATCAACTATTAGGGTTTGATGCCACTAGAAATATGTTTGGTCAGTCAATGGCTAATGATCCAAGAGGTCAATTAGCTGGTATGGGCCAAGCACCTTTAGATATAAATTCATTTCAAAACCCATATCAAGAACAAGTTATAGATAATGCTATGTCTGACTTAAACAGAGGTAGACAATTACAAATACAATCAGATCAAGATGCAGCTATCGGCAGAGGTGCTTTTGGTGGATCTCGTTCAGCAGTCTTAGAAGCAGAAACAAATAGAAACTTTGCAGACAGAGCAGGTAATCTTGCAGCTAATTTAAGACAGCAAGGTTTTGATAGTTCTGTTGCTAATGCTATGGCAGACAGAAATTTCCGTTCTGGTATTAATCAAGGCTTACTAAGTGACCAATATAGAAACTTAGGTTTACTATCTGGTATTGGTGCACAACAACAAGGCTTACAACAAGGAGCTATGGATGCAGGTTACAACGAGTTCTTGAGAGGTCTTAACTATCCTAAAGAACAACTTAATTTACTTACTCAAGGTTTAAGTGGTATGCCTGGAGACTTTACTAAAACTGAACAATACAAACCTGGAACTGCTGAAAAAGTAGGTAATGCAGCACAAACTGTTGCGACATTGATGGGTCTATTTTCTGACGAAAGACTAAAAGATAACATTACTCTTATTGGCCAGTCTAAAAAAGGACACAATGTTTACACTTGGACATGGAACAAGTTAGCTAAAAAACTAAATATTAATTCTCCAACTATAGGTGTTCTTGCTCAAGAAGTTATAGCAACAAACCCAGATGCAGTAACCAAACATGATAGCGGTTACTATATGGTTAATTACGGAGCTTTATAATGGCAAATATATTTCAAAAAATAGGTAGTGCCTTTGGTCAATATGGTATGGATAACAGGGTGGCAGCCGATGATTTTGTAGGTTTACCAAAAGACCAAAGAAGAGCTATGCAAATGCAAGGTTTACAAAATTTTGCCAACCAAATGAATCTTATCGGTGCACAACAATCTGGCAATCCTCAAAGACTTGCTTTGGCACAACAAAATATCGCTACTGCTGAAAACGAAAAAGCAGAACAAGAACAATTAAATAGATTTAACTCAATGGTTAAAGGTACAGAGTTTGAAACTATCGCTAATGCTCTTGGTGATAAACAAGCAATGGCTTTATATGGTCAAATGCTTGCTAATACATTAACTGCTAAACCTAAAGAAAGAAGAATAGTAAAAGGAGGAGATGGTTTAAATTATTATGCAGACACAGGTGAAAGAGTTTTACCTGAAGTAGTAACAAACTCCGAAGCATCAAAAAGAACAACCATTAAAGGAGCAGATGGTTTTAATTATTTTGTAGATACAGGCGAAAGAGTATTGCCTGGAGTAGTAACAAGTCCTGAGACTGAAGATAGAAAAATAATTTTTGCAAATGAAGATAAGTTAAGAGATGAACACCAAAAACTATCTGGAACTTTTATTAATGTAAAAAATGCCTATGGAAGAATATTGAGTAATGCTAAAGAACAAACAGCAGCTTCAGATTTATCATTAATATTTAATTATATGAAAATGTTAGACCCTGGTTCTGTTGTTAGAGAGGGTGAGTTTGCTAATGCACAAAACTCTGCTGGTGTACCAGATCAAATTAAAGCTCAATATAACAGAATTATAAGCGGTGAAAGATTAGCAGAAAATACAAGAAAAGATTTTATACAAACTGCACAAGATTTATATGCAACACAATTAGCATCGCAAAACTATTTAGATCAAAACTATAAAAATTTAGCAACTTCTTATGGATTAGATCCTGGCAAGGTTGTTTTAGATTTTGGTTCTCCAATAGCAAAACAAGAATTTAAGTACAATTTATCTATAATGAGTGATGATGATTTGGCTGCTTTAGATGAAAATCAATACACCGAAGAGCAAATAAAAGAAATTAATAAAGAGATTGATAAAAGGCTAAATTAATGTCAGATTTAAAAGATAAGCAAAAAAAACTACTTGCTAAAAAAACCCAAGAAATAGAAAATAAAAGTGTGCCTATGTCAAACCTTGAATATGCTCAAGGTTTAGTAGATCAGGGAGTACAAGGTTTAAGTCTTGGTTTTTCTGATGAAATCGGAGCTGGTATTGGAGCAGCTTTTGATAGTGTGTTCAGTGATAAAAAATTTAGTGATGCTTTTGATGAAAGAGTTACAAACGAAAGAAACAGGTACAAGGCTTTTAGTGAAAAAAACCCTGGTGCTGCATTAACAGCAAACATTGTTGGCTCATTAGCTCCAGTTGCAGCATCGTTATTATTAACTCCATTTACAGGTGGCACAAGTTCTTCTGTAGCAGCAGCTCAAACTGCTAAAATTTTAAGTAATCCATTATTGGCAGGAAATATTGTAAAGCCAGGTGCAGGTTTATTATCTAAAACTTTTGAAGCTGGTAAATTAGGTTTTGTACAAGGTGGTGCTGCTGGTGTAGGTTATTCTGAGGGGGATGTAGCTGACAAAGCTATCGGAGGAGCGGTTGGTACTGCATTAGGTACAGGTATAGGAGCTGCATCACCAGCTCTATTAACTGGAGCGGGTAAGTTAATTGAAAAATTTATACCAAAGAAAAGTTCAAACTTTACAAATGAAGAAGTAAAAGCAATTAAATTAGCTTCGCAACAATTTGCAGAAGATGAAATACCACTTGAACAAGTAATAATTAAAATAATAAAAAATGTTTCAGCCGATAAACTTGAAGGTAAAACTCCTGTAGAAATCCTTGCTGATTATGGTGGAGATGCAGTCCTAAGAAAATTAAGAGGAATTAACACAAGAGTTCCTGGTATGAACATTGGTGAAGAGTTGATAGAAAGAACAACAGGTACAGTAGAACAAAAAGCAGCAAACTTATCTGCTGGTGATTCTCCAAACATACAATCAACTAGAATTGCTGACTCATTAAAAAGCAGTGCTGAAAAATCTATGAACAATAAAAAAATAAGTTTAGAAGCTGGTATTGATGATATAGTCTCTGCTGTAGATGATAAGTTAGATCCTTTATATAAATCTGCTTTTGCAAAAAACAAAAATATAACAAACTTACAAGTTTATAGATTTTTAGATAAAGACCCAATATTGAAGAAAGCCTACAAAGATGCAATAGAATTTTACAATCAAAAACTTGTGGCAAGAGGACAAAACCCAGCCGAAATACCCCAGCTAAAAGAATTGTTGACAAAAAAAGATGGCAAAATTGTAGATGTAAAGGAATATCTACCTTTAGAATTTTTAGACCTAATTAAAAGAGTAGCAGATCAAAAAACTTTTGCAAAAATTAGAGATAACTCTATCGACAAACAAATGGCCCTTCCCAGAAGAAAAATAGCCAACAATTTTAGAAATTTGTTAAAAGATTCTGTAGAGGGAGATGAATACGTTAATGCACTTGACCAAGCTGCTGATAGTTTCTTATTACAAGATGCTTTCAATCTTGGTGCTAAATTTCATAAACCATCAGCCACAGCAAAAGCATTTGAAAATCAATTTTCCAAATTTGAAACAGATGTAGAAAAAGATGCTTTTAGAATAGGTGTTTTTCAAGAAATTATGAAAGATATAAACAGGATTGGAGATAGTCAGGATTTAGTTAAAAAAATATTTAACAGCCCAGATTTAAGACAAAAATTATCAATAATGTTTGGCGATGATGTCGCTGCTAGAGATCAATTTGTGAACAAACTAATTAGAGAAGCAAATATAACTAGGACAAGTAATGTTGTATCTGGTGGCTCAAATACAGCAGAAAAACTATTTGATGCAAATGAAGCCACACAAACAATATCTGATATAGCGGTTGCTGGATCTGGAAATCCCACTGATGCAGCAGCTTTAAGATCAATTTCAGCATTATTTTCAAAAGCAAGAAATGTTATTGCTAATCCATTAGAGAAAGCATCAAGAAATGTAGGTAATGTATTGTTAGAACAAAACCCAGCTAAACAGTTTCAAATAATAGAGCTAATGAAACAACTACAGAGAGAACAGCTAGTAAGAGATGCTTTGATAAATAATACAGCAGGTGGTGGCATTAGAATAGGTGCTAACCAAATGAATGACTTCCTTAATACAATGAAATAATGTCAACTTATAAAGTAGGGCGGTCTGGCGAACATTTAGCTGCCTACTTTCTACTCCAATACTTTGACGAAATCTTTGAACCCAACCCAACAGCCAGATACGATT